>MDTB01044388.1_pt1 | contig 21279 bp, 19 predicted proteins | sample 811161 | NCBI WGS metagenome assembly MDTB01 (sample SAMN05326650, study PRJNA326480) | marine metagenome | isolation source: seawater | place: Mediterranean Sea | collected 2009
AACCCGGCTTTCCAAATTTTTTTGGGCTGGTAGGATCTGAAGCAAATAAAGTTGAATCTAGAAAAGCTCCTCTTTCATCAATGACGCCAACTATGGTATTCCAAGAAGGAAAACCCTATCTTATTACTGGATCTCCGGGAGGATCAACAATCATATCGACCGTTCTTCAACTTTTATTAAATATATTAATTTTTGATATGGAGCTTGATGAGGCATCTATAGCTAAACGAATCCATCATCAATGGAAGCCAGACATTTTGTTTATAGAGAAGGATAAGAATATTAAAAACATCAACAGGATAGGGTTTGATACAGTTTACAGGGAAAAAATCGGTGAATCACACTCCATACTTTTCAATAAGGAAAACTATGAGGGTTTTGCTGACTTGAGAAGACCAGATGGAAGAGCAATATCAGTACACTAAGACAAAAGAGATTTTCTCTAAAGATAAGGATCTTCCCAAGCTCCCTGGAGTCTATAAATTTTTCGATAAAAAAAACAAGATTCTTTATGTGGGTAAAGCAAAAAATCTTTCAAACAGACTTAAGTCTTATCTTTCAATATCAAAAGATAGAAAGAAAAATGAACTAATTGATAAAATAAAATTTTTAGAAATTTTTCTTACTAAAACTGAAAGCGATGCCTTGCTTTTAGAACAAAACTTAATCAGGAAATTAAAACCACCTTTCAATGTTCAGTTTAGGGATGATAAATCTTTTCCAGCCATCTACTTTTCGATTAATCATGATTTTCCGGGCATCTACTTAACTAGAAATAAAAAACTTAAAGGTGTAAAACTTGGTCCTTATGCAAATGTGTCGGCAGCAAGGCAATCCATAGATGTAACCAGGACAATGTTTGGTATAAGAAATTGCTCTGATGTGGTTTTCCAAAATCGCTCTAGACCATGTATACAACATCAAATAGGTAAGTGCTCAGCTCCATGCGTTGGAAAAATATCGCAGGAAAATTATCTTGAAGAGATCGATTCAGCCATAAAGTTTATTGATGGGAAGGATAAATCTTTTCTTCATACTCTTTATTCCAAAATGGATAAGTACTCATCACTAAAAGAGTTTGAGCGTGCTGCCCTTTTTAGAGACAAGATCAAAGCTTATAGAGACATCCAAAAAGATCAATCAGTATTCACAATTTATGATGATGCCATAGCAATAACAAAGAAATCTAATGATTTTGTAAATTGTATTTCTACATTAGAAATAAAGGATGGTTGGCTTACAAATACTGAAAACTATTTTTCTAAAAAAGATGGATTTATTCCAGACGAAGAACTAATGGAAAGCTTTCTTTCCAAGATTTTAATAGAAAAAGGATTGGAAAATCTAACCTTACTGTCAGATTTTAAGTTTGAAAATTTAAGAACGCAGCTGGGAGATAAAAAAATTCATTTAGAAAAGAAGAATAATAAAAATAAAAAAATTTTTGAGTTAGCTTTAATACAATCAGAAGATGGGTTGCAACGTCAATATAATTATCCATGGATCATAGAAGGACTTTCTTCCATTGAAGATAAAACTAATTCGAAAATAAATAGAATAGAGGGATTCGATGTTAGCCATTTATCAGGCGATAATGTAACTGCTTCATGTGTAGTGTTTGACAAAGATGGGCCGCAAAAAAAACAATATAGAACTTACAATATAAAAAATAATAAAAATGATGATTATCTTGCAATGAAAGAAGTTTTATTTAGAAGATTTGAAAGGCTGACAAAAGGAGGGGATAACTTCCCAGATATAGTTGTTATAGATGGAGGAAAGGGACAACTTTCATCAGCGAAGGAGGTTATTAATAAATTTCATGACTGTAATACGCAAATTCTTTCTCTTGTAAAAGGTCCAGATAGAAATTCAAAATATGATGACGTTCTTTGTTTTTCTTCAGGAAAAGTTAAAAGGATGAACTTGGAACAAGAAGGTAAACGTCTTCTTCAGTTTGTCAGGGATGAGTCACATAGGTTTGCTTTATTAAGAAGCAAGAAAAGAAGAAAGAATATTACCAATTCAACTATCGATGCAATTAAAGGTATAGGAAGTAAAAATAAAAATGCTCTACTTAGGCACTTTGGAGGAATAAAATCTCTTAGGAATGCAAGTTTAGATCAGATAAAATCTGTTGAAGGCATTGGACCAATAAGGGCTAAAATAATCTTTGATTATCTGAACGAAAAATAATGGAAAATCCTTTTTTAAAAAGATCAAAAATTCTTGAAGAAAGTAAAGATTATCTTGAAGAGACTGTTAAAAATATTTCAAAAATCTTTATTAAAGTTATAAATAATAATGGAAAGTTAATTTTTGCTGGAAATGGAGGTAGCGCTGCTGAAGCTCAACATATGTCAGCAGAATATGTAGGAACTTTAGTTACAGCAAATAAAAGAATTCCTATACCCTCCATTGCTTTATCTACAGATACATCTTTTATTACTGCTTGGTCTAATGATCATGGATATGAAGATATCTTTAGAAGACAGCTTCAAGCATTAGCTGATGAAAAAGATTGTTTTGTTGCTTATTCCACCTCAGGTGAAAGTAACAACATCATAAACGCCATTGATTATGCAAATTCAAAAGGGATAAAAACAATTTCTTTTACAGGATCAAAAAATTCAGAAGTTTCAAAAAAATCTTTTTTTACTTTCAAAGCACCTTCTAATGAGACGGCACTAATACAGGAACTTCATACAATTGTTGGTCATGAAATTTGTTCAATTATTGATAAAGAATTTTCATGATTCCAAATGTAATTTCTCTATCTAGAATATTTCTAGTAATACCTATTATTTACTTGATTCTCAATGGAGAAGAAAATCTTGCTTTGCTATTTTTTGCATTTGGATGTTTAACCGATTTTATGGATGGTTTTATTGCTAGAAAATTTAATCAAGAGTCTAAATTGGGGGAAAATCTTGATTTATTAGCCGATAAATTGTTCATTGGAATTCTTTTGATTTTCTTACCTTTTCACTATGATAATTTTTTATTACTTTTCTTTTCCATTCTTTTAATTGCAAGGGAATTAGCAATTGGTTCTATAAGACAATACTATCTTTCGATTAACCTTCCCAATAAATCAAAAGTAAATTTTTTAGGAAAACTTAAGACTTTCTTTCAAATGATTGCAATTGGTTCAGCAATAATACTTTTTAGTACACCTTATGAATATCTATCTATATTATTGTTTTTAATTACTACAGTCCTTGCTTGGTTTTCATTAATCAACTACGTGAGAAATTAATAAAACAGTAAATTTTCTAATATATAATTCATTTCTTGGCTGAGTGGCAGAGTGGTTATGCAGCGGACTGCAAATCCGTGTACGCCGGTTCGATTCCGACCTCAGCCTCCAGTAAATATGAAAAAAATTATAAAAAAAGCAATTATTCCAGTCGCAGGCTTAGGAACAAGAATGCTTCCTGCTACAAAGGCAATTCCTAAAGAATTATTGCCAATAGGAGATAAACCACTAATTCAATATGTTGCTGAAGAAGCAATTGATGCTGGAATAAAGGAATTAATTTTTATTACAAGAAGCGGGAAAGAGGCAATTGAAAATCATTTCGATCTAAATTTTGAACTGGAATATTTATTAGAGAGCTCGGGCAAAAAAAAGATTCTTAGATCAATAAAAAAGGTAATTCCTGAAGATATTAGAATTACATCTGTCAGACAGGAGAGAGCTTTAGGTTTGGGTCATGCAATACTTTGTGCTGAACATCTAGTTGAGGATCAGCCCTTCGCGGTCCTTTTGCCAGATGAATTTTTATTATCTAAAGGAAATAAATCTGATTTTAATAATATGATTGATTTATTTGAAAAAAAACAAATGGGTCAAATCTTAGTTGAAAAAATACCACTTAAAAATTCAATGCATTATGGAATTGTCGATATAGGAGCTAAAAGAATTAGTAAATCCTCTCCTCAAGTCATTCATAAGCTTTTAGAAAAGCCCAATCCATCTAAAAGCCCTTCTAATCTTAGGGTTGTTGGAAGATATATTTTGCCAAATCAAGTTATGAAGGAGCTTAAAAAAGCTAAACCAGGGAAAGATAAAGAAATTCAACTCACCGATTCCATAGATAACTGTATAAAAACGAAAAATTTAGGTTTTAGTGCATTATTAACAGATTCATTAATCTTTGATTGTGGCTCTAAAAAAGGTTTTCTAGGTGCTAATATAGCTCTAGCTAAGCATGATTCAGAAATGAAAAAATATATGACAGAGGTTCTAAAAAAATAGCCCAGGTGGTGGAATTGGTAGACACAAGGGACTTAAAATCCCTCGAAGGCAACTTCGTGCCGGTTCAAGTCCGGCCCTGGGTACCAAATTTTTATCTGAGATAACTTACAATGGACAACTACATAGACCTATCAGAAGTTATAAAAGTTTTGTGGACTAAAAAACTTAAAATTCTTATAACGACTTTTTTATTTTCTTTAGTAGCTATTTTTTATTCTCTCTCTATTGATAACGTTTATAGAAGTTATGCAATTCTTGCCGGTTCTCAAGATTCGGAAAACTCTTTAACTTCAAATCTTGCATCTTTAGCTGGTATTTCAAATGAAGGTACCAACTCAACTGACAAAGGATTAGAGATACTCAAATCCTTTAAATTTTTTGAGAACTTTATTGAGAATAATGATGATTTGTTGGTTGGTATGATCGCAACAGATCATTGGGATAGAAAAAAAAATAAACTTGTGATTGATAATTCAATATACGATAAAGTAAAAATGTCTTGGAAGAAGGAACCTCCTACTTCTCAACAGTCACATAGATATTTTTTATCGAAACTAAATTTTGAGAGAACTGAGAAAGGATTCATCATGATTTCTTTCGATCATTTATCACCTCACTTTGCCAGCAAATTTTTAGAAAAGTTAATTTTTGAAATTAATGAGTCATCTAGAAAAGAGGACATGGAATACTCTTTAAGATCAATTTCATATCTAGAGAAGGAAATAAGAGGTACAAATTTTGTTGAAGTCAAAACAACATTAAACAATATTTTAAAGGAAGAGATTCAAAAATCTATGGCAGCAAATGCTACTCCTGAATATCTGTTTAAAGTACTATCTCCACCTTTTGCCCCTGAAATAAAACATTCTCCAAATAGAAAGATGATATGTATAGCTTTCTTTTTTCTTGGTTTTCTTTTGTCATGTTTATATGTTTTGATAAAGAATCATTATCACAAATTATCAATAAGTAACTCTTAAATTGAAAAAAACAAAAATTACAGTAGTGGGGACTGGATACGTCGGCATGTCGATGATTGCTTTACTTTCAAAGCATAATGAAGTTTTTGCTTTAGATATTGATTCAAATAAGATCTCAAAAATAAATAAAGGAATTTCAACTATTGAAGATAATGCAATCTCAAGTTATTTGAATAGATATTTAGAATCAATTCATGCCACCACAAAAAAGGAAATAGCCTATAAAGATTCAGATTATGTAATCGTCGCAACTCCAACAAATTATGATGAAAAAGAAAACTATTTTGATACAACTTCTGTTGAATCAGTGATTGAAGATGCCTTAAGTTTAAGTAAGGCTTCCATAATAATAAAATCAACTGTGCCTGTAGGTTTTACAAATAAAGTTTGCAGAAAGCATTCAACCAATCGAATAATATTCTCTCCAGAATTTTTAAGAGAAGGCTCATCATTAAAAGATAATTTATATCCGGATCGAATAATCATCGGCTCTAGCTCCAAAGAAGCTATTCTATTTTCTGAAATTTTAGAAGATGCAGCAGAAAAAGATAATATTGAAAAGGTATTTATGAATTCTACCGAAGCAGAGGCTGTAAAGTTATTTTCAAACACATACCTAGCGATGAGAGTCTCTTTTTTTAATGAATTAGACAGCTATTCAATGGCAAATAACCTTGATACTCTTTCAATAATAAGAGGAGTCTGCCTTGATAATAGGATAGGAAATTTTTATAACAATCCTAGTTTTGGGTATGGAGGTTATTGTCTTCCAAAAGATACTAAACAACTTCTTGCTAATTATAAACATGTCCCTCAAAGCTTAATTCAAGCAATTGTTTCTGCAAATTCAACGAGAAAGGATTTTATTGCTGACGAAATAATTAGTAAAAATCCAAAGAAAATCGGTATTTATAAACTCGCTATGAAAACTGGTTCTGATAATTTTAGGTCATCGGCAATTCAAGGCATTCTTAAAAGAATTAAAGCAAAAGGTATAGAAGTACTAATATATGAACCCCTTTTAGAGGAAGATTTATTTTTTAATTCTGTCGTTAGTAAAGATTTCGAAGATTTTAAAGCACAATGTGATCTTATTTTAACAAATAGAATGTCGGAAGAATTAGACGATGTCTCACAAAAAGTTTTTACCAGAGACCTATTTGGAAATGAATAAGGTTCTAGTTACAGGTGCTGCTGGCTTTATTGGATATCACTGTTGCCTTAAATTACTTTCAGCAGGATTTGAGGTTATCGGTATTGATAATTTGAATAAATATTATGATGAAGAATTAAAAAAAAATAGATTAGAGACGCTTAAGTCGTTTAGTAAAGAAAATCATTATAATTTTGAATTCATTAAAGTTGATTTAAAGGATCAAAAGAAGTTATCCGGTATTTTTAAACAGTATCCATTTGATATCGTTATTCATCTTGCTGCCCAAGCTGGAGTTAGATACTCATTTAAAAATCCTGAAACATACATAGAAAGTAATTTGATAGGATTTTTTAACCTATTAGAATCTATTAAATCTCTTGAAATCAAACATTTTATCTTTGCATCTTCTAGCTCAGTTTACGGCAACAATAAAAATGTACCTTTTTCTGAAAACGATAAGTCCGATTCACCCGTGAGCCTTTATGCCGCAACAAAAAAATCAAATGAACTTATGGCTTACTCATACTCTCATCTTTATCAAATACCCACTACTGGATTAAGGTTTTTCACAGTTTATGGTCCATATGGAAGGCCTGATATGGCTTATTATAAATTTACTAAAAATATTATTGAAGGAAAGGAGATTGATCTTTATGGATACGGAGATTTATACAGAGACTTCACTTATATTGATGATATTGTGGAAGGTATTTTTATTATCTTAGGTAAAGCCCCAGTTGCGGGAGAATCTTTAGATTCAAAGGCAGTTGCTCCTTATGAAATATTTAATATAGGAAACAATAACCCCATAAAAATTTCAGAATTCCTGCAAATATTAGAAAACGAAATCAACATAAGCGCTTCAAAAAATCTTTTACCTATACAACCTGGAGATGTACCAATAACTTTTGCAAATATAGATCTTCTAGAGAAGAAAATTGATTTTAAACCTAAAACTAATATCAAAGAGGGTTTATCGAAATTTGTATCTTGGTATAAAGACTATCAAAAGCATAAATAATTAAAAATTTATAGTGAAAAAAATAATACCTATAATTTTATCTGGAGGAGATGGAAAAAGACTATGGCCTTTAAGTCATAAAATGCTCCCTAAACCTTTCATAGAAATTTCTGGAAAGACTTTGCTTGAGCATTCTGTCAGGAGAGCAAAACTTGTTTCAAAAGAGGCAATAATAGTAACAAATGAAAAGTATTTTGAAGATACTAAAAAAATCATTTCAAATATTTCAAAACCACCAAAAATTCATTATCTTCTTGAGCCATCTGGTTATGACACGGCTCCCGCGGTAGCGCTGGCAACTGCATATTTAAAATTTAACTTTAATGAAGATACATTATGCCTCCTTCTTCCAGCAGATCACTTGATATCTAACCAAGAGAATTTTAAAAGAGACATTAATTTGGCAAGAAAAGTAATTGATGAAAAGAGTACTGTAATTTTTGGCATTAAACCAAATTACCCTGAGACTGGTTTTGGTTACATACAAGCAAAGAAAAAAAAGAAGAAGGAACTCAAATTAAATGTAAAACAATTTTTGGAAAAGCCTAAATTATCTAAAGCAAAGATATATATAAAATCAAGCGACTATTTTTGGAATGCCGGCATGGCTATTTTTAGCATCAAATCCATGATTAAGAAATTTGAAATACATGCTCCTAAAATATGGGATGTTTCTTTGCAAGCCTACGAAAGAAAGCTCGAGAATAATCATGAAAATTCTTTGTTTTTTCCTTCATCATCTTTTAAAAAATTTAAAAAACAAAGTTTTGATTATGCAATTCTAGAAAAAGATAAAGATATTTTTCTTATTCCAGCATCTTTTGGTTGGTCTGATGTTGGATCATGGAAGTCACTCTCTGACAACTCTAAAAAAGATCGAAAAGGTAATTCTTTTAGCTCTAAAAAATCAAAAAAAGTTTTTACACAATCAACTAAGGATACTCACCTTGAAATTATTGAAAATTCAAAAAAAGTTTATGCTCTGTTTGGAGTTAATGATTTAGTAATTGCTGATTCTCCAGATGCTCTCCTAATTTCAGACAAAGATAAAAGTAATGAAATTAAAAATTTTGCAAACAAGATCATCTCAGCCAATTCTTTTTCAGAACTCAACAAAGAAGTTTTCAGACCATGGGGTAGCTTCACTACTATCTTAAATGGTCCGGGTTTTCAGGTAAAAATAATTAAAATTAAAAGTAATCAAAAAATTAGTCTTCAGTATCATAAGCACAGAGAAGAACATTGGGTTTTCTTAAGTGGAAAAGGATTAGTTCAGATCGATGATAACCAAAAAAAAGTAAAAAAAGGAGATTATGCAAACATAAAAAGACAACAAATACATAGATTATCAAACGTAGGAAAAGATGTTCTTTCCCTAATTGAGGTTCAATTAGGCAGCATTACATCTGAAGACGATATTGTCAGAATAGAAGACGAATATGGTAGAAAATAAAACCACTTTTTTTCATAGAAAGTAGATCTGTTATGGATGATAAAAAATTAAAATTTTGCATAATTGGATGTGGAAATATTTCAAAAAAACATATTACATGTATCCAAGAGAATAAAAATGCTCAATTAGTTGGTCTATGCGATAAAGATAAAAATTTATCTTATTCGCTTGGAGAGAAACTTAATATTCCCTCCTTTAATGAAATTTCTGATATGGCAAAAAATATAGAAACTGATGTTTTTGTCACTTTAACTCCCAGTGGCTCACACTATGAAGTGGTAAAAGAGCTCATTCCATTTAAAAAAGATATTATTGTTGAAAAACCTTTATCGCTTATTTTAAGTGAAGGTCAGGAGATGATTGATTTATGCAAACGAGAAGGAATAGTTCTGTCAGTTGTAAAACAGAATAGGTTTAATACACCTATTGTTTTCTCAAAAGATGTTGTAGAAAGAGGAAAATTAGGGGACATCTTTTTAGGCTCAATTAGAGTTAGATGGAAAAGGACACAAGAATATTATGATTCATCAGATTGGAGGGGCAGTTGGAAATATGACGGGGGAGTAATTTCAAATCAAGCCATACATCACATTGATATGCTTCATTGGTTTATGGGGGATGTATCAAGTGTTAACTCAATAAATATTAATGCATTGATTGATATAGAAGCTGAAGATACATCAGTGAGTATTTTAAAATTTAAAAGCGGAGCCGTTGGAATCATAGAGGCTACTAACGCTACAAGGCCAAAAGACCTTGAAGGATCAATTTCTATTCTTGGCACAAAAGGCTCTATAGAGGTAGGCGGTTTCTCTATGGATAAAATAGTTAATTTTCATGTAGAGGACACATTGCTAATGGATAAAGTTAAAGATAACTTAGAAAATCCCAGTGATTATGCATTTTCCCATAAAAACTTCTACAGCGACTTCATTAATAAGAGATTAATTGATCAGGAACCCTCTATTCTTGCTAATGAAGCAATAAATTCCTTGAGAATTGTTCATGCAATTTATAAATCAAATGAAGAAAATAGAGAAGTATTCCTTGATGAATTAGACTTACAATCTAAATTAGGATTTTAGGTATGGTAAAGATATTTGAATCATCTATAAGAGATGTTTCCTTTGGAAGGAATGTAAAAGTAATAGAACCGGTTAATATTTATGAATGTAATATTTCTGATAATGTTTCAATCGGTCCTTTTGTAGAGATTCAAAAGGGAGTCACAATCGGTAAAAACACTAAGATCCAATCTCATGCTTTCATTTGCGAGCTTGTTAAAATAAAGAAAAATGTTTTCATAGGTCATGGAGTTATGTTTATCAACGATACCTTTAGCCAAGGAGGCCCTTCACAAGGGGATAAATCAAAATGGAAAAAAACTTTAATTGGAAATAATGTATCTATAGGTTCAAACGCTACTATAATGCCGGTTAAAATATGTGATCATACCGTTATAGGTGCTGGTTCTGTAGTGACAAAATCAATCTCCACTCCAGGAATATACGCAGGCAATCCAGCGGTTCTGATAAGAAAAATTAAAACATGAAAAAAATTCCTCTTGTCGACCTTAAAGTTCAATACCACTCTATAAAAAAGGAAGTTGATACAAAGCTAAAATCTATTTTTGAAAATTCAAATTTCATTGGAGGAAATGAAGTCGATAATTTTTCTAAAAACTTAGGCAAACTCTTGAATGTTAAATATTCCATTCCTGTAGCAAATGGAACCGATGCTTTGTATATTGCGATGAAAATGTTAGGAATAGGAGTTGGAGACGAGGTTATAACTACAGCTCATTCTTGGATCTCTACATCAGAAACAGTTTCACAAACTGGAGCTAAGCCTATATTTGTCGATACAGATGAATTTTTCTGCATAGATCACGAAAAGATTGAAGATAAAATATCAAGAAAAACTAAAGCAATTATCCCTGTGCATTTATTTGGGGGAGTATGTGATATGACAGAGATAAATAAGATTGCCAGAAAACATAATTTATTTGTCATAGAAGATTGTGCTCAATCAATACTTTCTTCCTGGAAAGGAAAAAATGTAGGAACTATTGGAGATATAGGAACTTTCAGCTTTTTTCCTGGCAAAAATCTAGGAGCTTATGGAGATGCTGGTGGGATTATAACGAATAAATTTTCTTTATTTAGAAAGATGAAAATGTTTGCTAGTCATGGAGGTTTGAAAAAACATGAACATCTGATTGAAGGAATTAATTCAAGGATGGATAGTATCCAAGCAGCTATTCTCAATATTAAAATTAAAAGGATTGCTCTTTGGATTAAAAAAAGGAGAGAAATTGCAGAAATATATAATAGAAACTTAAAAAATGTTATAGAGTTGGAACTCCCCAGAGAACGAAAAGGAGCGCATCACACCTATCATCTTTATGTGGTAAAGAGTAATAAAAGAGATCAACTGGCTAACTTCCTTATGAAAAAAGGAATTAGTACGGGAATTCATTATCCTGTTCCTTTACCAATGTTGCCGTGTTATAAAAATCATCAAAATAAATCATCTGATTTTTTTAATTCAATAAATGATTCAAAAAAAATCCTATCTCTCCCAATCTATCCAGAACTAGAAGAACCAAAAATTAACTTCATCTCCAATCAAATTAAAACTTTTTTTAGTCTTTAGATTGTGAATAAGAATTTTCCATTTATAGATTTATCTACCCAAAAAGATCTTATAGAAGAAAACATTAAAACAGCAATTGATAGTGTTTTAGAACATGGAAAATATATTTTGGGTCCTGAGGTTGATCGGCTTGAGAAAGCTCTTGAGAAATATGCATCTGTTAAGAATGCAGTCACATGTGCGAATGGGACCGATGCATTAAGCTTAGCTTTGATGGCGTGGAATATTGGCCCAAATGATGCTGTTTTTTTACCAAGCTTTTCATATATATCAACTGCTGAGGCCCCAGCTCAGCTTGGTGCAGTACCTTTTTTTGTTGATGTAAAGAAAGATACATACAACATGTGTCCTGACAACCTTCGGAGTTGTATAAAGAAAGCAGAATCAAAATCCTTGAAACCCTCGGTAGTTGTTCCTGTGGACTTATTTGGGCAGCCAGCAGAAATTACTGAAATTGAAAAAATATCAAGAGAATATGGAATGAAAACTCTTATTGATTCTGCTCAAAGTTTTGGAGCTTCCATAGATGGAAAAAAAGTCGGATCTTTTGGCGATGCAACGACAACAAGTTTTTTCCCTTCCAAGCCTCTGGGTTGTTATGGCGATGGCGGGGCAATTTTTACAAATGATGATAAGTTAGCTGAAAAGCTCAAATCTTTAAGATTCCATGGGATTGATTTAGAGAATCAAAATCATTCAAAAATAGGATTAAATTCGCGGCTTGATTCTGTTCAGGCAGCAATTCTAATTGAAAAACTAAAAATTTTTGACAACGAACTTAAAAGTAGAAATAAAATTGCAGAAACTTACACAAAAGAATTAGAAGAACGCTTCATGACTCCAAGAATATTAGAGGGTTTTTCTTCTTCTTGGGCGCAGTACACTTTGAAAACAGATAATAGAGAAAAATCTCTGATAAATTTGAAAAAATATGGAATTCCTTCGATGATTTATTACTCAACTCCTATTCATAAGCAGCCCGCTTTTAAAAATTATTCTAATTTTATGTTTGATCTTTCCGTTACAGAGAAATTGTCAGAAAAAGTTCTTAGTATCCCTATGCATCCTTACTTAAAAGATAATGATATAGAGATGATAATTAATGCCTTGAAGTCTTAATTTAATTGAAAATAACAATAATAATTGACGATATTTTATCCCTTGGAGGCTCACAATCTTTTGCCATTAATTTATCAAATTATTTGCTCTCTTTAGGTTATCAGATCCAATTAATTTCATTAAAAAGAATCAATAATAATGAAAAAGGATTTAACTTCGATGTAGTTTCATTAAATTTAGAGTCAAATTTTCTTATTCTTTTCAATCAAAAAAAAATTAAATCTTTAACTAAAGATAGCGATGTTATCTTAAATGTATCTGGACAAACTTTTATGTATTTTTCATTAATAGGTTTTAACGAGAAATATATTTTTAGAGAGTCAAATCAACCTTTGGATAGAATTAATTCATTTAGTTTCTTCAAAAAAAAGATATCAACTTACCTTTACAAAAAGTTCCTTCAAAAAAAACCAAATTTAGTTTTGCAAAATCATATTGCTTTAAATCAGGTCAAAAAAATTTATAAATCCAACATTAGTCACAGAGTCTTATTTAATCCATGTTTTTTTCAACCAAAAAAAAATAATACACAAAGAATTTACGATCTAGTATTCGCTTCAAGACCTACAAATGCTAAGGGATTTGATAGATTTTTAAAACTAATGAATTATTCTAAGCATGGCTGTATTTATTTGGGTTCTAGTCACTCTAAATTAAAAAACTCAAAGAATATTAGATCATTTGGCAGAGTAGAAAATGTTATTGATTTTTTATCAAAATCAAAAATTTTACTTCTTTTATCCAGATACGAAGGTTTCCCAAATATTTTTCATGAGGCAATAGTAAGTGGATGTAATATAATTCTTTCAAAAGAATTAGAATGGATCAAAAATGAAATTCCTTTTTGTAAAAAATTAGTTCATGTAGTTTCAGCTGACGATCCTCATATGCTCGAAGCTAAAGTTGAAGATATACTTTCAGCACCCAAAGATGTTGGCCACTCATTACATATAAATCAATATCTAGATAATTTCTCTGTAGATACTTATTGGAAAAAATTAATAAATGAAGTTTAAAGATTTATCAGAAATGTTTCTTATTTTGAATAAAGCAGAAAGGTTTTTTTACTTTGTTCTATTTATTTTTATTATTTTAGGCGGTCTAGTCGATATGATAGGAGTTATTTCTTTAGCAGCAATCCTATACAGTTTTAACAACACGCAACTTGACTCGAATTTTATATTTTTTTTAGGAGAAGATTACCTTCAATTAAAACTTTTACTAATTTATGTTCTATCAACTTTTTGGAGATTTTTTAGTCAGGGAGCAGTTGCATATACCGCTTTACATTTTGAATCAAAATTATCTTCAAAGCTTTTTGAAAATTCTTTAAAGATGGATACTGATATTTTTAACTTTGAAAATTCTTCAACTTTTAAAAAAGAAATTCTTACTGAAGTTCAAGTTGTAACCAATCAGATAGTTTTACCAGGACTAAGAATTTTTCAGTCCATACTATCCTCTTTTTTTATTCTAGGGTATTTGATAATTGTTTCACCTAAGATTTTTCTATACGGATTTGTAGGGATCATAATCTTTTTTGCGGTTGCATCTTACATACTATCAATCTTTTCAAAAAAACTTGGAGAAAGTAGATTTGAAGCGAATGAGAAAAGATTCTCTATATTAGAAGATTCTATGAAATCTATTAGATTGATAAAAATATTTAAGATATCAGGTAAATATTTAATAGATTACGTTAAGCAAATGAATATATATGCTTTTTCTCAATCAATGCTTCAAATCATCGGTCTTTTACCTAGGGTGTTGTTAGAAACTCTTTTAATTTCTTTTTTAATGATTTATGCCATAAACAATTCTGATCAAATTATTGAACAATTTTTTCTATTAGGTGCGTCATTATTTAGGCTTATTCCAAACCTACAAATTATTAGTCAAAATTTTGCCAGATTGTCTTTTGGATCTATAGTTCTAAAACAAACTTTATCAAGATTAAGGTTAAAAATAGATTCAAAAGATGAACCATTTGAATTATTGGCAAGTGAAAAAAATATTGCGGAGATTAAAAATTCTGAATCTAGTAAAGTTGAGTTTATATTACAAGAAAAATTAATAGAAAAAATAGTCATTCCTAAGATTGGAACTGTAATGCTTAGAGGTGAAAGTGGCGTTGGAAAAACCACTTTGATTGATAAACTAATTGGTATTTCCTTCCTAGATAATTATTCTATTAAAAAATCAGATTATTTTAAAATGGAAGAGGTTTTTTTTGTTCCTCAAGCTATATCTATCTCTTCAGGAACTTATAAAGACAATCTTAAATTGCTGTTAAATAAGATGCCTGAGGATGAAGAAATTAAATCAGTATTCGCTAATCTTAGAATAAAGCATCTTTTTGAAAGATTAATATTAAATGATGAAAAAATTGGATCATCCATTGAATTTTCAGGAATAAGTGGAGGAGAGTTAAAAAGAATATTTCTATCTTTTTGCTTACTGAGCAAAAGAAAAATTTTTATACTTGATGAAATTTTTTCTGGTATTGACTCTAATTCATCTGAGATAATCTGCGATATTTTTAATGCAATAAAGAAAGAAAAATTAATTTTGATAGTCGCACATGAAAAATTCAAAAATATAGAGGTAGATTTTGAATACAGACTTAGAAGAAAAAATTAAAAAAGATGATAAGTTCAAAAGATTAGCTAATGATCTTTCTCCCATTAGGAGAGATCACTGGGAAAATTTATACTTACAATCAAGTATTCCTTTAAATCTTGAAGATGTATTTTCAGTAATTGATTTTGGAAGCGGTAGAAATTTATCCAAATCAATTGTCGAGCATTTTGGCATGAAATATTCGACTGTGGATGTTGTGGATGATTATAATCCAGATTTTATTTCCCCTATAAAATACAATATTAGTGGATTAAATAAAGCTGATTTTGTTGGTTGCTATCAATGTCTTGAACATAATGCCTTTGAGGAGTTCGCTGATTTGCTTACCATTTTAAGTTCTTATTCAAATAAGTATGTATGCATATCTCTGCCTTATGATGGTGCATATTTTTCTTTAAAATTGTCTTTGAGACTTCCCTTAATAAGAAAAAGACTTTCATTGTTTTTAAATAAATGTGGATTTGCAGGAAGAGATATTTTTATAGAAAAAGAGAAATTAGAAAAAGAACCTTATCGCCATCATAGATGGGAAGTAGGGAGACCATCTTTTCCAATAAAAAAAATAATTAAGGTTGCTGAAGATAAGGCTGGACTTAAATTATCTAAAATTGATTTCAATAAAATTTATGCTTCTCACATCTTTTTCCTTTTCACTAAAAAAGGCAACTAATGAATCTAGACAAATTAAATCTCTCTCTTAAGGATGAGACTATTCTCCATATTGAAACTCCATGCATAAATACATTTAAAAGGCTTAATAAAAACTTTGAAGATACTTTAAAAAATCTTTCAATAGACGATTTTTTATCTAGTCTAACTTCTTTAGATGGTCAATTTAGGATTAAATTTGAAAATGATAAATTTATTGGCGTCATTGTTGACAGATGGAGTTCTCTACCATTTTTCTTTAATACAGAAGAAAAAAAGTACCAAAAAGAAGTAACAGAAATTACATCTTTGAGTAGTCTTTCAATTTATTCGTTATTTCTATATAGAAGGTTATGGGGAAAGATGACTCTTGATAAGAAAACTATAAAAATTCAAAGCGGAACTTATTCATTCTTTGACTTAAATCGCCAAAAGTTAAATGAGTATAGATGGCATGATAGATCATTCAATAAAAAGTTTGTTTCTGAGGATCCTCATCTAAAAGTTGTAAATACTCTCAAAGAATTCTTACCAGAAGAAAACAATTACTCCTTATTGCTCAGCGGGGGGCTGGATACGAGATTTTTACTTTCTTGCTTATTTGAAAGGATTGAATCCACGGAAACTTTATGTTTTTCATCATTTTCTAGAGAATTATTAGCTGCTAGAAAACTGTCCAATTTAGTTAATGTAAACCATAGTGAAATTATAAGAAATCCTAATGAGTGGTTTGATTTTAGTAAGGAGATTTTCCATCATGCAAAACAAGGTTATATACCAAATAGCTTATTTTGCTTGCTTCCTAAGTACGAAGGTATAAGAATTTGTGGGATAGGGCTAGACTATACTTTTCAAGGGATGTATCTACCACAATTAAGAGAATCTCAACCTATTCCCAAATCTCTGGATAGTTTATTAAAAAATCTGCCCTGTGGTAACAGATATTTTCTTTCTCAAAATAATCAACATAACACGGAATTTGATTCAGAAATTACCAAAATTATCAATCAAGAAATATTTAGAGGGGAGGATCTATCTGGAAATATTGATGATGACTGTAGAAAAATTTTATTTGATGACCCCTCTATGCATTATTCCTACACTGATTATCTATCACAATCCTCCAGAGGAAGGACTCTAATACCAGGCTTTAAAAATAGTCTAGATGATTTATGGCAATCAATTGACTCATCTATTTTGTTAAACAAGAAGTTCACAATAGAACTTTTAAGAACATCTAATCCAGAATTTCTTAAAGTGAATTCTGCGAACAACAATTTACCTATTGAATGGAATATCGTTGATAGAATGTTACTGTATTCAAAAAATCTTTTTAGAAATAAAATTTTTACAAGACCTTACGAGCATGAGGTAAGAACATGGCCCACGCACGGTTTTTTGCTTAAAATCCTTTCAAAAGACATATCATTGAGAGACTTTTTTATGGACAGGAAAGGTCTCATTCCTTTTATTTCAGAGGAATATTTGGAACAGGAAATATCTTGGTTTGAAAATAAGATATCTGATAAGAGTTTCGGCAAAATACATTCAGATCGAGAGAATAGTTTATTTTATTTATATGGAATCCTAATGAGTTGTAGTTAATGTGCGGGTATGTATTTTCAGAAAATAAAGATTCATCATTTGATAATTTTAAAGAAATAGTCAAATTATCTTCTTTGTCTTTGAGAGGAGACAATCCTGTAAATTTTGTTGAATTGCCCCATGGTCACTTAGCTCACTCCCTCTTTCCAGTTTCAGGATCTTCGCCTTCTATTCAACCAAAAATTTCTGAGAATTTTGCTCTTTTATACAATGGAGAGATATATAACTATAAATCACTATTAAGGGAGCATAATTTAGATATATCTCTATCGGATACTGATTTACTATTTTATTTGATTGAGAATTTAGGAATACTTGAAACCTTATCAAAGATAGAAGGTGCTTTTTCCATGTGCATCTTATCTTTAAAGGAAAAAAAAGTTTTTTTAATTAGAGACGTATGGGGACAAAAACCTTTATTTTTTTCAATTGATAAATATTTAAAAGTTTCAAGTTCTTTTAAATTTTTGGCAGAATATCAAGAAAACAAGGTTATAGATAAATTTAATAAGTTTTTTTTTGAGTTACTAGGTTTTGTACCTTCAAAAGGGACAATTTTTAAAAATATTAAGAAGGTCCTACCGGGCGAAATTATTGAAATAAATTTAGACGATTATTCTTTAGATACAAAAACTTATAAAAGACGAAAATCAGAAATGAAAATTTCTGATAATCCCGACTTAATATTTGAAGCAATTAAAACTTCAATAAATAGACAAGGGGATGTAAATAAATGTTGCTTAGCTTTCTCAGGAGGAGTTGATTCAACGATAATTGCCACTGCAATTTCAAGATTAGGCCTATCCATCCCACTAGTTCACTTAGATATTCCAGGAAATGAATCAGAAAAGGAAAATGCTATTAATATTGCAAAGAAACTTTCTTTAAAGCTCGAAATTATAAAAATTGAAAATATAAACTTTTCTTTTGATGATTTTAAAGATTTTGTTGATTTTCCAGTTGACAATCATGGCATGATGATGACTTCGCTTTTAGCGAAATATTGTAGTAAGAATGGATATCGAGTTGTTTTAACGGGTATGGGAGCTGACGAATATTTTGGAGGCTACCAAAGATCAAAGTACGTTGATTTTAGAAAAAATTCAGAAGGTAAAGTTTCCTATAAATTAAATAACTCTAACTTTTCTTGGAAGAACAAAATCTTATTGAAGATTCTATTACTTTTTAATTATTCTAGATTTAGAAGTTTTTTATTTACTTTCTTATTATCACGAGATCAGGAAAGCAGAATTCTCGCAATCAAAAAATTTTTTCAACTTATCATATTCCCAAAAGATTTTATTTTAGAGAGTATGCAATCTAAGGAAGATATTAATTTTGGAAAGTTTGAATTGAGAGAGATTCTACCAAACTTAATGTGCGGACCTCTTGATACAGCAGGACAGATGAATAATATAGAATTTAGGAGCCCCTTCATGTGTTCAGAAATAGATGATATTTTTTTCAGCAAAGAAACAATTTTCTTTCCAGATAAAAAAATTCTAAAAAGTATTTTAGATAAAAACGGAATAGAGCTGAAAGGCAGAAAAAAAAGGTTTTCATATTCTGGTTATGATATTGATGCTGAAGAGAGAAGGAGACAAATACTTCAATTATTTCTTCATTAAAAAAGAAAGTATTTCTTTCGCATCTTTGGTATGAATATCATAAAAATTATCTACGATTACATTTTCTAAAAGTTTAAATCTAGAATCCTTTCGGACATTATCAATAAAACTTTTCTTGCTTTCAAAGTAAGGAAGAAATTTTTTCGGCAAATATTTAATATTTTCTTCATAAAGATATATTATTCTAAGTCCCAAAGAGAGACACTCAATTTCTGAGTTACCCAAACAACCAAGCTTGTTTCCAGAAATCATCCATTTTGACTCTGAAATTATTTCATATTTTTCATCATCAAAAATATATCCTTTAAACTCAATTTTTTCTTTTAAGTCATTTAATTTTAATCTCAAACAGATATGAGATCCTTCTTCTTCATCTATCCCTATGACAATAAGCTTTGCATTTTTAATCTCCTCAGAAACTAAAGAGAAATAATTAATCGCATCAACTAGTCCTTTTTCTTCAGCATTTCTTCCAAGGAAAACAAATTTTGAAAAATCTTTATCATCTTTAATATTTAAGCTAATGCTTTCAACTCCATTTATTCTAAACAACTCTTTTTTTGATTTTAAAAAAGGAAAATTTCCATAGGATGAACCATCATTTGTTGCTATCAATAAATTAATAGGCTTTATCAAAGTTAGAAGATATAAGAGATTTTTATATGAAAATAAGGATTTTGATTTGAGTCGTCTTCCCATTCCGAGTAGTCTAAGTACATGTTTTTTGTTAAAAAATATAGAAAAGAAGATGCCTTTAATTACATTTGCTCTATCAGAAATAATTAATGAACATTCATTTACATTCTTCAAATTACTAAAAAAACTAGACGCATGAATTTTGCACTGAAATGGAAATTCTGATGAAGACGGAATTTTTTGATGTGATTTATTTTTTAATATCAATATAATTTCGACATTTGAATTACTCAATAATCCCAATAAATATATTAATGATTTTGGACCATTGATTTTATCTCTCTGAAAGTATGAATAGTTATTTAAAAAAACTACTATTGAATGGTTAGACATCTTTTTTTACCGGGCTCTTTCTTTCCTTCAATTGGAGGAGCTCAGGGCTCCATGTTGAATTTTATATCATTATTTAATGAAGAAGAGGATATTGTTTTACTTGCTTTGGGATTGAGGGGCTTCTTCTTTAGCCTTTTCCTGAAAAGAAAATTTCAGCTTTGCGTGCCCTATATTGGACAATTAATGAGAATTAGTTTTATTAGAAAATTATATTTTTACTTTTTGCATCACCTTTATAAGCCAAACGTCGTTTGGCTCTATGGTGGAGGAGAGATTGCATCTGAGATTTTAAGAATGAGACATATTTTTGGCAAAGAAACTAAATTTATCTTAAGAAGTGCTGGAGAAGATATTCAATACTCCTCAGATCTAAAATATGGAATTCCTGATAACTCTGCTAGAAAAAAAAATCTCAAAAAAAATTACCTTAAAGCAGACTATTTTTGGAGTTTAAGTTCTGAAATTACTGAGCTTTATAAAAATTTTGGTATACCGCCCAAAAAGATTCAGCAGATTGGTAACTTAGTGAAAATCCCAATAAAAATCAGCAAGACTAAAAACAAAAAAATTACTATAGGAATAATTGGAAGGAACCATCCTAAGAAACAATTTGGTTTAGCTGTCGATGTTGCAAAATCTTTACAAGATTCTAATTTTAATTTTATTTTTAAAACTCCTAAATTTAATGTTCCTACAAATATTTTAAATATTAAAAAACATACTGAAACCAAAATTAATAATCTTTCTTTCTGGCCACCATTGGATGTATGGGAATTCTATGCTCAATGCGATGCAATTTTGATTACTAGCGCTATTGAGAGCTTTGGTAATGTAACAATTGAAGCAGGATTATCTGGCTGTGGGATTATTATGAGTAAGAACGTTACTGGTTACCAGATAGCAAAAGATTTAGGATTCCAAGTTATAGGATTTTCTGAATTTTCTGTAGAAAATATAACTGCAGCTATAAATAAATTTGAACCAGAATTTGTTCATCAAAATCCACAATCTTTAAATGAATCTTTTTTAATAGATTTTATCAAGTTAGTTAAAAGTGAATAAAATAAATAATCAAATCCATATC
>MDTB01216233.1_pt1 | contig 21278 bp, 21 predicted proteins | sample 811161 | NCBI WGS metagenome assembly MDTB01 (sample SAMN05326650, study PRJNA326480) | marine metagenome | isolation source: seawater | place: Mediterranean Sea | collected 2009
TAGAACGCATCTATCAGACTATGAAAATGCTATTACAAAACATACGAAATTACTGTTATGGGTTCATACAAGTAACTATGTAGTAAAAGGTTTTGTGAAGTCAGTTCCCTTACCAGAACTTATAAAACTAGGTAACCAACACGACATTCCTGTAATGATTGATTGGGGAAGTGGTTCATTTCTAGATATGAAATCTTTAAAAATTGCTAATGAGTTACCCGTGTCAGCTCTAATGAAACATAAACCTGACTTAATCACTTTTTCAGGTGATAAGCTTATTGGAGGTCCTCAATCTGGAATTATAATAGGTAGTCATACGATTTTAAAAAAAATTCAATCAAATTCATTATATAGAGTTTTAAGATGTGATAAGATAACAATTGCTTTTATGGAAGAAATTTTAAAATCATTTAGAACAGATTCATTCTCTGAAAAAAATACTACGCTTAAAATGTTAACGACTAAACAAAGTATTTTAAGGAAAAGAGGAAATAAGGTTTTAAGTTTATTAAGTGAGAAAAAGATACAAGACTTTAGAATCGAACTCGTTGAATCCTTTGTCCAAGCTGGAAGTGGATCTCTTCCAGAAAAAACAATAGAAAGTATGGCTTTATCATTTAATCCGAAGAAATATAACCTAAATAACCTTTCTAAAAAATTTAGAACAAATAAAATACCTGTTGTAGGTTATATTTCAAATAATTCTTTTTATATTGATTTAAAAGCTGTCTTAAGTCATCAGCTAATAAAGTTAGCTAAGGCCATAGAATTGTTATAAAATGTCCCAAATAGTATTAGCAACGGCTGGACACATTGATCATGGGAAAACATCTCTCATTCATGCACTTACAGGTATTTCAACCGATACTACTAAAGAAGAAATATCAAGAGGTATAACTATTGATCTTGGATATGCACATTTAAATGATAAAATAACTATCATTGATGTACCTGGACATGAAAAATTTATTAAGAACATGGTTGCTGGTGCGGCGGGAACTCACTATGCATTAATAGTCATAGCAGCTGACGATGGAATAATGCCGCAAACTATCGAGCATATAGATATTTTGATAGCTCTTGGAGTTCGTAAAGGTTATGTCGCAATCTCAAAAATCGATTTAATAGATGACTTAGAATGGTTAGAATTAGTTAAAGTCGAGATTAGTGATCTTTTATCTGAAAAAAATTTTGAAGTATTATCAATTAATGAACTTGATAGTATTTCAGGTAAGGGAATACAAAAAATAAAAAAAAAAATATTAAATCTTACTCCAAGAAAAATTAACATAGAAGTTGCATCTAAATTTAGGATGAATATTGACAGGGTATTTACAAAGGAGGGATTTGGTTTAATTGTAACTGGAACAGTACTAAATGGAATGGCTAGAATTGGAGAAGAATTAGAGGTTCTCCCCAGAAAAGAAATTTTAAAAATTAGATCGATTCAAACCCTTGGAAATAAAACTTTGAATGTTAAAATTGGTGACAGAGCAGCAATTAACTTAAAAAATAAAAAGAAAATACAATTAAAACGTGGTGATATTTTAGCTTCAAAAGGAGTTATGGATACATTTACTGTTGCAATTATAACATTAATCATTAATTCTAATAAGGGATTTGAAATTAAAAATAGGCAACGCGTAAAATTTTATTTAGGAACATCAGAGGCTATTGGCCGAATAACATTATGCAGGAATGGTATTCTAAAAGAAGGTCAATCTGATCACGCTATAATTAAACTAGAAAAGCCATGTTGTGCATTTATTGATGACAGATTTATAATTAGATCTTATTCTTCTATGAAAACTTTAGCTGGAGGAATGATTCTTGAAATAAAAAAGAATTCATCACTTAAGAAATTAAAATCAACAACTATAAATATTCCCCTGAGACCAAAAGAAAGGTTCAAATACTTTGTTAATCTAGAATGGAAGAATCCAAAGACAATAAATGAATGGAGAATAATTTTTTTAAATTTTGAGCATTTAATGAATTCTTGGATAAAAGAGCATAAATTGAAATTAACAATAAAAAATAATTTAGTATATTCTGTTCAATCAGAGGAAAAGTCTATTAAGGAGTTTGTCAGTTTTTTAGATTTGTATTATACTGAAAATAACCTAATAAAATATGTGAATGATGAAATAATTTTATACTCAGTTAAATGGTCAAAAGAATGGCTTGACCATATTAAAGAAAAAATGATTCACCTAAACATAATAAAAATTGATAATAAAGGTCTTTATAAGACTGGACATAGCATTAACATTTCAAATCTAGATAATGAAAATTTGAAAAATATTGAAAAAATGTTAATTAGTTCTGGTAAAAATCCTCTGGGAATTCAAAATATTAAAAAGTCTATTGGCTTAAAATATGTTTATATAAAAAGTTTAATTCATTTCTTGCAAACAAAATCTTTGATAGTAGATATTGGCGATCAAACATTTTTGCACATGAATATTTTTAAGACTATAATTAATGATATAAATACTTACTTTGATAAAGAGAAATTTCTTTCAGTTGCTCAGTTTAAAAATTTGACTGGACTTACTAGAAAAGTTGCGATTCCTATGCTTGAGTGTTTAGATAAAAATGGATTTACAAAAAGAGTGGGGAATGAGAGAATAGTTGGTGAAAAATTATATGGGTGAGAAAAATTTAAATACACCAGTAATGAAGCAATTTTTAGATATAAAAACTAAATATAAAAATTCTATTTTACTATTCAGAATGGGAGATTTCTATGAAACATTTTTAGAGGATGCTGTAATTACCTCCAAAATATTAGGAATTGTACTTACGAAAAGATCAAATGGAAAAGCTTCGAATGTTGATTTAGCTGGGTTTCCTTATCACTCATTGGATAATTATTTACCTAAACTTGTTAACGCAGGACACCGAGTTGCAATATGTGAACAAGTTGGAGATTCCAAAAATGTAAAAAGTATTGTTAAAAGAGAGGTTGTGGAAGTGGTCACTCCAGGGACCTTAATGACTGATAGAACATTAAATAATAAATCAAATCGATTCATTGGGTCATGTAAAATTTTAAAGGATAATATAGGATATGCATTTTTAGATGCTTCTACGGGTGACTTTTTTTTGGGGGAATGTAATAAAAAGGAATTTAAATCTGTAGTTTTAAAATATCTACCAAATGAAATGATTATATCTGACCAAATTACTTTTTCAAGCTCTGAATGGTATATTGATCTTAAACCATTCATATCTAAAATAAATAATTGGATGTTTGATTATAGCACTGCCTACAAAGGGTTAATTGAACACTTTAACTTAAAATCTTTAAAGGGTTTTGGCTGTGATGATCTAAAACTAGGCATTTCCGCGGCAGGTGCTTTATTGCAGCATTTAAAAACAAATCTAATTTCCAACCTCAAACATGTTGACAAAATTACACCTACGCTAAACAAAGGGTTAATGAAAATAGACATGTATACTGTAAAAAATTTAGAGATTTTTAACTCACTTTCATCTCCAGGACAACATGGTACATTAATAGATTGTATTGATTCAACCTTAACATCGGGTGGAGGAAGATTGCTAAGGAGTTGGCTGATAAATCCTATTACCGATGAAAAAAAAATTAATTTGAGATTATCAGTTACTGAAGATTTTTTGAGAAATAATAAAGTTCTTGATAAGGTAAGAACTACAATAAAAAATTCTTATGATTTACAACGATTATTAGGAAAAATAAGCAATGGTAAAATAACTCCACGTGAGATCATTGGAATTTCACTAACTTTAGAAAAAATTGATAGCATCAAACTTCTTCTTTCATCAATGAATAATGCAAGCTTAAAAAAGTTAGGAAATTCAATTCTTGAAACTAAGTTCATTTCAGAAAAAATAAAAAAAACACTTAATCATCCTGCACCTGTAAATATTTTCAAAGGTGGTGTCATCGTTTCTGGTTTTAGCCATGATTTAGATGATTTACGTCATACATTATTAAATGGGAAAAAATGGATAAATAACTATCAGGATAAGCTACGATCTGAACTAGAAATACCAAAATTAAAAATAAATCACAATAGAGTATTTGGCTATTACATTGAAATATCAAAAGCAAATAAAAACCAAATATCAGATAGTTTTATTAGGAAACAAACATTAGTTAATTCTGAGAGGTATATATCAGATGAACTAAAAGTGTATGAAGAAAAATTATTCAATGCTCAAGATAAAATTTATGAATTGGAACATAATATTTTTTATGATTTATGTAATTATGTTTTAACTAAAAAAAGTGAAATACAATTAAATGCACAAATATTAAATAGAATTGATGTATTGTCAAGCTTTGCACTTAATGCTACTGAAAATAATTATTCAAAACCAATTTTAACTTCAGATCAAATTATTGATATTAGGAAAGGAAGACACCCTGTTGTTGAAAAATTACTTCCAATTACTGATAAGTTTATACCAAATGATATAAATATGGATGTTTCTAAAAACCAGATTCATTTATTAACTGGACCAAATATGGCTGGGAAATCAACATATCTAAGACAAATTGGGCTTATTGTTTTAATGTCCCATATTGGAAGCTTTGTTCCTGCTGATAGTGCAAGAATAGGAATCGTAGACAATCTTTTTACTAGAGTAGGCGCAAGCGATAATTTAGCATCTGGAGAAAGTACCTTTCTAGTCGAAATGAATGAGGCTGCCAACATTTTGAATAACTCCACCGACAAAAGTTTAGTTTTACTTGATGAAATTGGCAGAGGAACTTCAACTTATGACGGTCTTTCTATTGCTTGGGCAATAACTGAATATCTTCATGATAAAAAATATTCAAATCCTCGTACCTTATTTGCTACACATTATCATGAGCTTACTAACTTAGAATTAACCTTATCTAGGTTAGAGAATCATCATGTAGAAGTGAAAGAATTCAACGAGGATATTATTTTTATGAGATCTGTTGCGAAAGGAGCAGCTGATAAAAGTTACGGAATCCAGGTTGCTAAAATGGCTGGGGTACCAAAACCTATTATTCATCGTGCTAAGCAAATATTAAAGTCTTACAGCAAATTACAAAATAAAGAACAAATAGAAGAATCAATAAATAAAATTGAACAGATAAACATTTTTAATGAACAAAATGATATTAAAAAGAAAATTGATGGAATCGAGATAAATAAGCTTACTCCGATCGACGCGTTATTAATTTTGAAAGATCTGAAAAATGAAATTGGCAGTTAGGTTTTTAATTATTTTTTTTGGATTTTTATTTTCAAAAAATCTTTATGTTAATTATGCCTGGGAATTATTTGAATATACTCAATCAGCCGAAAACTCTGCACTTGGAGGAGCAGTTTATGCATTTAATAGTGAATCTTCAACTTCAATAAATAACCCTGTTTTTTCTCATTCAAGAAAAAATAATTTTTCAATCACACATCAGAATCGATTTTCAGGAATGTTGGTAAATGATTTTATTTCATTCGATATTGACAATAATAAAAAAAATATAAACCTTAATTTTATTTATGAAAATATTGGTTTGATACCTAATACAGAAAATAGTCTTCTTGATTGGGGGAATGATGGACAGTTTGGTACAAATGATAGTGGTGAGGGTAATGGGATTCTTGATCCAGGAGAAAGACTAGATGCTGAGAAAATAAGTTTTTTTAATCAAAGAAGATTTGGATTTTACGGAGCGTTTTCAGGTTTTTTCATTAATTATCCAATAGGCATTGGCTTAAAAATCATTTCAACAAAAATCGAACAAAATTTATCTTTTGGCATTGGTTTTGATGTTGGAATCATTAAAAAATTAAAAAATTTAGACTATGCTGTGATTATAGAGAATTTTCCAAGTTCAGGTATTTTATGGAATGATGGAATCATTGAAAAAACTTTACCCTCTTTGAAAATGGGTCTTAATAAGTGCTTTAGGTTTGAAAAACTAAAATATAATTTTCTTATTGCTAATAAAATTAGTTTATCAGAAAGGCATATTAATTCCCAAATCAGATTTAATAATTTATCTGTAGATTTTTTAATTGGTTTGCAAATAGCTTATAAAGACAGGCTAATCCTGAGGTTTGGACGGAACCATATTAATAATATAACTGGTGGTATAGGCTTTATTTTCCGTGATTTCAAAATTGATTATGCATTTTTAAATTCTTCATACAATTATAATCTTGGAAGCCATCATATATTTTCATTTCATTTGTCAAATAAATGGATCAAAAAGAAACTTGATAATCTATGATTTGATTTTATGTGATTGGGATTAAGATTTTAAAAGATTAATTTTTAATAATTTATATTAAGGGTATTATGATTAAAAGTATGACTGGATTTGGACGAGGTGAATATAGTGATAGTAATAATAATATTACTATCGAAATAAGTTCAGTTAATTCACGTTTTTTTGATTTAAAAATCCGTGGATCTTTAGTAAATATGGAAACAGAAAAAAATATTATATCTAAACTTGAAGAGGTATTAGTTCGGGGCAATGTTACTTTGAGGATAAATGTTGAATTTTTATCAAAAATAAATAATGAATCGTTTGATAAAGATAAATTTGAAATGATTCAAAATATTTTAAAAGAAATACATGTTTCATATGGTCAGAAAATAAATTTAAGTGAGATAGTTTCTTTCCAGGATCTTTTAAAATCTGATAATTTTAAGGATATTAATATTAACAATATTTTTAAAACAACACTTAAAGCTTTAGATCAGCTCGAAGAGATGAGAATTAAAGAGGGTGAAAGTATTTATAATGACTTAATAGAAAGAGTGAAAATTATGAATTTAGTCCTCATTAAAATCGAAAAAATGTCCAAAACATTTTCAGTTGTTAAAGAGAAAGAACTTAGAAAAAAAATTGTCAATCTACTTGGAGATGATAAAATTGACGACTCAAGACTCATCCAAGAGGTTGCTTATTTTTCAGAAAGATCTGATATCACAGAGGAAATAGTCAGATGTAAAAGCCATTTTGGACAGCTAATTTTTTACTTAAATAAAAATGAACCTGTTGGTAAAAGAATGGGGTTCTTAATTCAAGAAATTAATCGCGAAATAAATACAATTGGTTCCAAAAGTCCTCAAGTAGACGTTACGAATAATGTTGTTGAGATTAAAGCAGAACTTGAAAAAATTAGAGAGCAGATATCCAATATATTGTGATGAAAAATATTATTACTATTTCCGCTCCTTCAGGTACAGGAAAAACTACTTTATGTAAAGCTGTACAAGAAAAATTTAATGATATAAAATGGTCTATTTCTGTGACAACCAGAAAGAAAAGGAGAAATGAAGTCAACGGTGTCGATTATGACTTTGTAACAAAAGATGTTTTTAATGATCTATTAAAAAATAAAAAATTTGCAGAGTGGGAGATGGTACATGGCAATTATTATGGAACACTTAATAAATCAATAGAAAATGCAATTGATTTAAAAGAGACACTCTTATTAGAACTAGACGTTAAAGGTGCAATGTGCTTGAAAAAGCTTTATCCAAAGAATTCATTTTCTATATTCATTATACCTCCAAGTTTAAACCATCTTAGGGAACGTTTAAGAAAAAGAGGAACAGATTCAATAAAAAATATAGAAATTAGGTTACAAAGATTTGAACAAGAAATGAATTCAAAAGAATATTTTGACGAAATAATGATTAATGAAGATTTAGAAAGTGCTAAATTAGAACTTATAAATATAATAAAAAAAATAAAAGAAGGAGTAAAAAGTGGGATTAAAAACAATACCATTTCGTGAAATTGAAAATCAGGCTGAAAATATGTATGAGGCTGTGGCAGCAATGTCTGGACAAGCTAGGGTAGAACTCCAAGAAAGAATTGTAAGTAGAGTTATATCGGAGCATCAGGAAGAAGAGCTAGATGTTTATGATGATTATGAAGAAAAGAAACCGGAGGATTACAAAGAATTAGAAAAAGTCACTACTTTAGCCGTCAATAAATTTCTTGAAGGCGATGTTAACTGGAAAAAAATAAAATTGGAATGATATTTCAAGATAAATTAAACTCATTTTTTGAACAAACTAAATTACTGTACGGAGATAAAGTTTATTTAAAAAAGAAAATGAAAATCAGAAACATTGATTTAATTTTTATAACAGAATATCCCAATCATAATCATATAACTAATAAAGTATATAATTTAAGGTATGAGAAATTATTAAAAAAAATTATCAAATCCATTGGTATGAAAATTAACCATAATACTTTAGCAATTACAGTTTTGGAGGAAAATCCAGAACTCGTTAGAGTACCTTTAAAGAAAGAAGTTGAAAAATTTAAAATTAGATTAGAATCTGATATCAAATCTCATAAACCTAAAATGATTTTAGGCTTTGGTAAGACTGTTGGAAAATCTTTAACCGGAGAACTTGTTTCATTAGAAGAAATGAGGAATATGAAATATGAATTTAAAGGAGTCCCTTTAAGAATCACATACGACCCGCTTAGTATTCTAAATAATACAGATTATAAAAGACCATTATGGACTGATTTAAAGTTAATAAGAGATTATTTGAACTCGGAAAATATTGATGAATGATAAAAAACAAAGTTTAAATGTTCCACCGCATTCTGAAGAGGCTGAGCTAGCTGTATTAGGTTCGATGCTATCCTCAAAAGAAGCTGTAAGTAAAGCAATTCAGCATTTGAAAGAAGAATATTTCTATAAAAATGCCCATAGTAAAATTTTTTCAGTAATGGTTTATCTATTCGATAAAGGTATATCAATTGATACAGTTTCGGTTATAGATCTACTAAAAAAAAACAAAGATCTTGAAAAAGTTGGTGGAACCTATTTTATTACAGGCCTTGTTGAATCAGTCCCAACTGCGGCTCACATAGACAGATATTCTAAAATAGTTACAGAAAAAGCACTTCTTAGAAATTTAATAACTCTATCTCATGATATTGCAAAAGAAGCTTATGATGATTCGCAGGATATTTCTGAAATCCTTGATACAGTAGAACAATCTATTTTTGCAATTACAAATAATCGATTGCAAAAAGGTTTTACCCAAATAAATAATGTTGTTGTTGATGCACTTGAGAAACTTGAAATAATCAGGGCATCTGGTGGTTCGGTTATTGGTGTACCATCAGGTTTAGTTGATTTAGATGAAATGACGTCAGGTTTCCAAGATGGTGATTTAATTATCATTGCAGGTAGACCAGGCATGGGTAAAACAGCGCTTGCGCTTTCAATGATAAGAAATGCATCCTTAGATGCAAAAGTTGGAGTTGGGATGTTCAGTCTTGAAATGGCAAATCATCAACTTGCTATGAGATTGCTATGTGCTGAAGCAAGGGTAGATAGCCACTATGTTCGTACTGGTAAATTACCATCAAAATTATGGAGAAATTTAAGCGTCTCAGCTGGAAGTCTAGAAAACGCTCCTATTTATTTGGACGATACTCCAGCTTTATCAGTACTAGAATTAAGAGCAAAAGCTAGAAGGTTAAAGGCTGAGCACAATATAGGCATGATAGTTGTTGATTACCTTCAGTTAATGCAAGGTCCTAAGGGAGTTGAGAGCAGACAGCAAGAAATTTCAGTAATCTCAAGATCGTTAAAAGCTTTGGCAAAAGAACTAAGCATTCCTGTAATAGCATTATCTCAACTTTCCCGGGCTGTTGAGCAAAGAGCGGATAGAAAACCTCAATTATCGGATTTAAGAGAAAGTGGAGCAATAGAGCAGGATGCCGATGTTGTTGTTTTCCTCTACCGGCCATGGATATATTCCCAAGAAGATGAGGATGAAGGAAAAGCTGAAGTTATTATTGCTAAACAAAGAAATGGACCTACTGGGATAATTCAGGCTTCTTTTATCAGTAAATATGCGCGATTTGAAAATTTTTCACAATCAGAAACCCCCTTTTGATATCAAATCCATTATCTAAACTTGCGCCACATCTTTTTGGTGAGTACCCGAGAGAATTTACAGACCTTATAAATCTTGTTCAAATATTACCAAATCAAAGTTCAGAGGAAGTAAAGTCTCAAATATGGTTAGCGTATGAATTTGGTAAAAGACACCACGAGGGGCAAAAAAGAAAATCTGGAGAGCCTTATTTTAATCATTGTGTAGAGGTTGCTAAAACATTAGCCTCATGGAAAATGGATAAAACTACGATTATAGCAGGATTATTACATGATACAGTTGAAGATACTGATGTAACACTTGACCAACTTGAAGAAAATTTTGGAACTGATCTATCTAATTTAGTTGACGGCCTTACAAAAATTGCAGGTATTACTTACTCCTCAAGAAAAGAAATGCAGGCAGGCAATTTTATGAAAATGTTACTCTCCGTTGCTCAAGATTTGAGAGTTATAATCATAAAATTTGCAGATAGGTTACACAATATGGAAACTATAAGATCCATGCCTCAACTAAAAAGACATAGAATTGCAATAGAAACAAGAGATGTTTATATACCATTAGCGAATAGATTAGGTATGTCTGCAGTCAAGTTACAGTTAGAAGACTTAGTTTTTAGTGTTCTCAATCCTTCTGGTTATAAAGAGATAAAAGAAAAGATAACCTCCACACAAAAACAAAGAATTAAATTCATAAAAACAATTACCAAACCTGTAGAAAAAGAATTAATCAAATATAATATTGACCCAATGGTTTATGGAAGAGCAAAGTCCTATTCTTCAATTTATGGGAAAATGTTAAAACGCGATAAAAGTTTCAAAGAGATCTATGATTTATATGCAATTCGAATTGTTGTTGATAAAATTGAACAATGTTATCTATCCTTAGGTATAGTACATAGTATTTATACTCCAATACAAGACAGATTTAAAGATTTTATTGCTACTCCTAAATCAAATGGTTACCAGTCGATCCATACAACAGTAGTTGGGAAATATGGACAAAAATTAGAAATTCAAATAAGAACTAGCAAAATGGAAGAAACTGCAGAAATTGGTGTAGCAGCCCATTGGTTATATAAAAATGATACCTCATCAAAAATTGATAAAAATATAAAATGGCTCAGAGAGCTTTTAGAAATACTACAAAATGAATCTACAGACCCAAGTGAATTTATGAATCTGTTAAAAATAGATTTATATAATGAAGAAATTTTTGTTTTCACTCCAGATGGTGATTTGTTTCAACTGCCAGTTGGTTCAACCCCAGTTGATTTTGGCTTTCAAGTTCACACTCATATTGGAATGCATTGTATGGGTGCTAAAGTAAATCATCTTCCTGTTCCTTTAAATACTAAATTAAAAAATGGAGATATGGTGGAGATTATAACCAGTAAATCCAAAATGCCAAATTATGGCTGGCAAAAATTTGTTGTTACTTCAAAGGCTAGAAATCAAATTAACCGCTTCCTGAAACAAATTCAAGATGAAGAAAGTATAAAATTAGGAGAAGAAATTCTTACAAAAACATTAAGACGTATGAAGCTATCAAACGAAATGGATCAATTTAAAAATAGTTTTTCTAAATTTGGATATGCTAATGTTAATTCTTTATTAAAATCCATTGGTTCTGGTGTTTTAACTGTTAGAGATATTTTTGAAAAAATTAATCCAAAGCAAAAACTTGAAGAAACAGAGTCAGGTAATTTAAAGAACAAAAAGATTTTTGATTTTAATAGACTTCAAAGTAAGGGGATTATTCTTGATGGTATTGATAATATGTTAATCCACTTCGGAAAATGTTGCAACCCAATACCCGGAGATGAAGTCATAGGTTTCGTAACAAGAGGAAGAGGTGTAACAGTTCACCAGAGTAGCTGTAAAAGCCTACCTCTATTAAATCATGAATCAGACAGATTAGTGCAAGTAGATTGGGATGTAAAATCTGCTAAAAATTTCAATGTCAGGTTAAAAATTTCAGGTAAAGATTCGAAAGGATGGCTTAAGGATATCTCAGAATGTATATCAAAGCAAAATGTCAATATAGCTAGTGTTGATACAAAAACTAAAGATTCTTTTGTGGAAGCACATTTTATAGTGCAAGTTAACAATAATAGACAATTAAATCGATTGATAAGAAAAATGATTAAAATTAAAAACATAGATCACGTTGAGAGGACTAGCCGCTAATGGAAATAAAGACATATACTAAAAAAGATTTATCACTTTTACTATCGAAAAAAAAAGGTCTTAGTTTAAAAGACTCAAAAGAGAATGTAGACGAAATATTTAAAATTGTTAGGGATATTCTTATTGAGGATTCTCCATATGTTAGAATTGAAATTCGAAATTTTGGTGTCTTTGAATCTAAGCCAACAAAAGCCAAACCCAGAGCTAGGAATCCTCGTACTAACGAGGAAATATATGTTCCTGCTCATAAAAAAACCAGATTTAAACCAGGTAAAGTTCTTAAAGAGCATTTAAAAAGACCTATTTAAAGATGGGGAGGTTGTTAGGTATTGATTATGGTGACTCAAGGATTGGACTGGCTTTATCTGACCCACACAAAATTATAGCATCACCTTTTAAAACCATCAAGAATAAAGGGAATGAATATATCGTTGAAATATTAACTGAAGTAAAAGTTGAAAAACAGATCGAATTAATTATTCTTGGTCTTCCAATTGGACTAAACAATAAGGATACTTCACAAACAAAAAAAGTTCGATCATTCGCAGGTTTAATCAGAATATTAGATGTTCCTATTATTTTTCAAGATGAAAGATTTTCTACATTATCAGCAGAGAAATCATTAATAATTCAAAATGTAAAAACAGGTCATAACAAAAGTATGATCGATAAGGCTGCAGCTGCAATATTTTTGCAACAATACATAGATTCAAAAAAAAATAAAAATGAAATATTTGAAATACCCTGATTGGATATTTACGATTATTTCTTCAATTATAGTAGGAATCTCTTACCATCCATGGAATTTAGGTTTTTTATCATACATCGGTTTTATTCCCTTAATATATGTTTGGTCACGAAACAATTATAAAAAAAATTTTGCTCACGGATATGTTTTTGGTTTTTTATACAACCTTTTATCTAACTATTGGATAGGTGCAAATTCTGGAGCTGAGTTTATTGTTGTTATTTCCTCACTATTTTTCGCAGTTTTCTATCTTGCTCTATTTTGGGGATTAGCAGGATTTATTATTGGGCTATTGAAAAAAAAGGATTTTAAATATTATTTTCCTTTTTTAATAGTTTCATTAGAATGGTTTAGGAGTTTTGGCCCTCTTGGCTTTGACTGGGGAGTTCTAGCTTTGACTCAAACTAATTATTTACCTTTTTTGCAGCTAAATGATATTTTAGGTCCATATTTTTCCTCTTTTTTCATTATTTATGTTAATTGTTCAATTTACCAAGTTTTAAACGAGAATAGATCCAAAATAAAAAATATTCTAAAACTATCTTTTATCATATCATTATTTTTTATCTATGGTAAGTCGAAATTAAATAACACATACAATGAAAAAGGGTCATTAAAGGTTGCTGTAATACAGCCAAATTTAGATCCAAAAGAAAAATGGAATAGGAAAACAAGAGAAACTAATATTAGTATTATCGATTCTTTACATAATCTTGCAATTAATTTATCTCCAGATATTATTCTTTTTCCTGAGACGGCATATCCAACATACCTAACATTAGATAACAGAGTTAGAAAAAAAATTCAAAATAAAGTAAATGATTTTAAAATTCCAATTTTAGTTGGTACAGTAGATAGAGTTTTTAATGAGCAGGGTAAAAAATTGTATTTTAATAGCGCACTATTCATGACCCCTGAGAAAAAATATGAAATTTATTCAAAAATGCATTTGGTACCATTTGCTGAATATGATTTATTACCAGATTTTTTGCACCCATTAATAAATTTAAACTTAAATATTGATAGAGGCGTATTTATCGGTGGAAAAACATATAAAATATTTGAATGGAAAAACGTTAAGTTTGCAAATTTAATTTGTTATGAATCTAGTTTTGCGAGATACGCACGTAAATTCACTAATCAAGGAGCCCAAATTTTGATGATTCAAGCTAATGATGGTTGGCTTGGTACTTCCTCAGGACCCTATCAGCATTTTTCTTTGGCAATATTAAGAGCTATCGAAAATCGAGTACCTATAGCCAGATCAGGAAATACAGGGATTTCAGGAATTATACTTCCAACGGGTAAGGTAAAACAATATAAAAAAATTCAATCTCAAGCTGTATTTATTGAAAAAATACCCATACATTCAAATAGATCTTTTTATAGTAGAAATGGAGATTTTTTTCCTTTAATTTGTTTCGTTATTTTTCTTTTCTTAGGACCGGTAAGATGTTCAAAAAATTGATTACATTATTACTTTTTTGCGGATTATCCTACTCGCAAAAACTTAATCCAGTATTTAAATCTGCAATTATTCCCGGTTGGGGGCAGCTTGAACTAAAAAATGATAAAAAGCATAAAATTTTCATGCTGATTGAGTTTTCTTCTCTGACAGCGTGTTTTGCAACTTATGGATTCTCGAAGCACTTACAATATAAATATAAATCATTTGCTGCAAGATATGCTAATGTACAATCCTCTGGGAAAAATAGAAAATTTTGGGTTGACATTGGAAATTATATGAATACGAAGGCTCATGATGAGGAACATCTTAGGTGGAGGGAAAATGAGAACTTATATAATGAAGCTTTATGGAGTTGGGATTCAGAATTAGATATGAAAAAATTTGAAAAATATAGAATTAAAAGTGACCAATTAAATATACAAGGAAAATTTATAGTGGGATTTATAATAGTAAATCATCTAGTTTCATCAATAGACGCCCTTTATCTAAATAAATTAAAAGAAGAAAAATCCCTTAAACTCTTTTCACCAATTGATATTAAAAATCCAAGTATTAGAGTGGTATTTACTTTTTAATATGAACCCATTAGTTCGTTTATTATTTTTTTTATCATTAGCTATTTCAATTTTAATTTCTGATGGTATGTTAATTCTTTTTATCCATTTACTATTTATTTTATTTATCATATTTTTAAATAAAATAAGAAAAAAATGGTATTTAAAAATAATGAAAATTTGGTTTTATTTTCCAATCAGTGGTTTTTTTTTCTTTTCAATATCAATAATAATTTCAGATAAAGAATTATCAAACATCATCATTGATGTAATAAAATCAACAATAAGGTATTTTGGGGTTGTGAGTTTAATGTTAGCATTTACAATATTATCCAAAAAAGACGACTTTATCTCTACATTGAAAAATTTAGAATATAAACTTTCCATAAAAAGTAAAACATTTGATCAAATGATTCTATTCCTTGATCTAGTAATAAGGTTCTATCCAAGTATAATAAATCAATGGAAAAATTTATTAAGAGGACAGAAGGCTATATCAGTCCATGATGAAAAGATTTCGATTAGAAAAAAGATTAAATCTTTATCTGAAAATATACCTGATTTCATAATTATGAATTTATCAAAAACAGATATGTTAACTAAAAGTATGAAAATGAGAGGCTATGGTAAAAAATATCCTCGCACGGGCTATCCCTATATTCCAATGAGAGTATATGATTACTATATACTCTTTTGCATTACAATATTAATTTTTGGACTTCATTTTGTTTTCAAGATTTAAATTAATATTCCAATATGACGGTGCAAATTTTTCTGGATGGCAATTACAAAAAAATAAAAGAACTGTCCAAGGTGTAATTGAGAATGCCTTTAAAAAAATATTAAAATCCAATACTAGAATACCGGTTTATGGCTCTGGTAGAACTGATACTGGCGTACATGCTTGGGGGCAAGTTGTGCATGTTGATTTAAAAATAGATTTGAATTCCAAAAATTTAATAAATGCGATTAATGCAAACATTCCTAATGACGTTGAATTATTAAATCTTACCAAAGTTGATGATGATTTTCACTCTAGGTTTGATGCTACAAAAAGACTTTACAGATATCAATGCTTTACTGGAAGATCACTATTATATAGGAATCAATGTTGGGAAGTAAATGATTTGAATATTCCAAAGCTAAATTCTCTTGCATCTAAAGTAATAGGAGAACATGACTTTCTATCTTTTAGTAAATTTGATAAACTTAAGTTAAATACTTTTTGTAAAGTTTTATTATCTAAGTGGAAAAAAAAAGGTGATATAATTTATTATGAAATAATGGGAAATAGATTTTTACACCATATGGTAAGATATATAGTTGGTAGTATGGTTGCTGTAAATGATGATAAACTTTCAAAATCAGATTTTTTAAAATTAATTAGAAAGCCCCAAAAAAAAGTGAGGATTTATAAGGCTCCTCCACAGGGTTTAATCCTCAAAAAAGTATTTTATGATTAAAATAATAACTTTTATTGCTCTAAATAGTTTTGTTTTTGGAAATAATATTAGCAATTCAAGAGAAACTGCTATTACAAGAGCAATTAAAAAGATTGGACCTGCCGTTGTGAGCATTAATGTTGAGCAAAAGACTTCTAGCCTTTCTTTTGATCCTTTTTTAGGCTTTATGTATCCCCGTGAAATTTTTCCTATGAAAAGTTCCGGAAGTGGAGTTCTCATAAGTCCAGATGGTTTTGTATTAACAAATAGTCACGTAATTAAAAATGCGAATAAAATTTCAGTTGTACTTTATGGCGGAAGTGAATTTGGAGCAGAGATTGTGGGTATTGATGCTACCACAGATTTAGCATTAATAAAATTAAATGGAGAGAATTTTCCATATGCTCAAATTACAAATTCTGATAATTTGATTATTGGTGAATGGGTAATAGCTCTTGGAAATCCTTTTCAACTATTTTCAGTCAATAATAAGCCATCTGCTAGTATCGGAATTATCAGTGCTATAAACATGGATTTCGGAGTCCAAAAATCTGGAAGAGTATTTCAAAATATGATTCAAACGGATGCTGCTATAAACCCTGGAAATTCTGGGGGACCATTAGTTAATGCTATGGGGGAAATAATTGGTATAAATACTTTTATATTTTCTGATAATGATTATGCTAGTGCAGTAGGAATAGGGTTTGCTATTCCAATTAATTCTGCAATGAAAATTGCTGAGGAATTAAGAAGTACAGGTCACATAGATCGTGGTTATACAACAGGCTTAATTGTTCAAACTGTCAATAAAACAATTTCTAACTATCTTAATCTTCCTTTTACTAATGGAGTTATAATAATTGAAGTTAATAAAGGTAGTCCTGCAGACAAAATTGGTTTAAAACCTGGTGATGTAATATTAACTGTTAATGATATTGGTGTTAATAAGCCATTGGATATAAGGAATATTATTTTAGAAAATGATTTGAGAGCTGGAGATAAACTAAAAATTAAAATATATAAAGACGATAGATATAAAATTAAAGAACTTAAACTTGGTAAATATAAGTCATAATTAATTTTTTTCAGCTTAATAAAAAATAAACTATCAATGACATTGTTTTTAGTATCACGTCTTACTTAAATTATTGTAAATATAATATGAAAAAAAAGCCTAAACATCTCATTCCAAATATATTAACACTATTTAATATGTTTATAGGTTTTCTTGCTATTGGACTTATAATTAATGGTGAACCAGTCAAGGCTGGTGTTTTTGTTCTTTTTTCTGGAATGTTTGATATTTTTGACGGAAAAATTGCCAGACTATTAGGTATAGAGTCAAAGTTTGGAATTGAATTTGATTCTATGGCTGATACCGTTTCTTTTTGTGTTGTTCCTTCGGTATTAGTCTACACACTCTATGTTGAAGGGCTACATCCTTTTTTAGGAGGAATAATGGCTTTTATTCCTTTAATGTTTGGGTCTATAAGGTTAGCTAAATTTAATATTCAACAAGAATTTGGAAATAAAAAGTCTTACACAGAAGGATTAACTACTCCAATTTCTACTATCACCCTATTTTCATATCTTTTTTTTAACGATCATATTTATGGTAATTATGGAGATCCGAGGACTGCGTTAATGCTTACTGCTCTTCTAGGATATCTAATGATAAGTCCCATACACTTTGCTAAATTTCCTCTTTTATCATTTAAATCAGGTAGATCAAATTCACTTTTACTCATTGTCTTTATTTTGTCATTCTTGGGGATGGTGACCCTTCAAGGATTATTCCTTCTACCATTAACATTAGTTTTTATTAGTTGGAATACAATTCATTGGTTAATTTTTGTTAATAAAAAAAATAATCTTAGATCAAAAATTCAATCATGAAAAATAGGGATATACCTTTAATTGTTATTGGCCTTTTTTCAGGGGCGATGATTGGGGGAGTAATAGGAAATTTACTAAGTTGGTTACTTCCAAATGGAGTTGTTAAAGATTTTTTTTTGACAAGTTTAAATTTTGATATTGGTGGCACAAATAATGGTGAAACCGGGGTTTTAATTATTGATTTAAGCATAATTGTGATGAAGTTTGGTTTATCAATGAATTTTAATTTTACCAGTATAATAGGCCTTGCAAGTGCTTATTATATTTTAAGGTACTTTAGATAATTATAGATATAAAATAAAATTAAGGAATTATATGTTTAATTTAGGTTCAGGTGAAGTTCTTTTAATTTTTTTAGGTATTTTACTTCTATTTGGAGCTAAAAAACTACCAGAGTTAGCGCGTGGCCTTGGAAAAGGTATAAATGAGTTTAAAGGTGCAGTTGAAACTGGTAAAAAAGAAATTTTAGATGCTAATGAAGAAATTAAAAACCCAATAAAAAAAAATAAGGATGGAGATTAAAAAATAATTTAAATTTGAATTTTATTAATTTTTGGAACAATTACCCAACTAATTAAGTAATTAGGTATATTGCTTTAAAAAATAAATTCAGGCTATGGAATTTCAGTATCCTCATTATCTCCTCCTCCTCCTACTTATTCCAGTATGGCTTTTGTGGTATTTAAAGTATGGTCAAAAGAATGAAGGTGTTTATCAAATTTCTTCATTGATAATTTTAAATGATAAAATTAAAAAATCAGGATCTTTTAAGAATTGGTTACTTATTGTTATTCATTTATTAATTTTAGCCCTTATTATATTGGGCTTGTCTAGACCAAGGTCAATTGAAAAACTAAAATCAAATTCTATTGATGTAGTTGATATTCTACTTGTTTTAGATATTAGCTCAAGTATGTTAGCAGATGATTTTTCACCAAATAGACTGGAGGTAGTAAAAAAAACTGCAACTGAATTTATAAAAAAAAGAGTTGATGATCGGCTTGGTATAGTAGTTTTTGCTGGTGAGTCATTTATTCAATGTCCGCTTACTATTGATAAATATATACTTGAATCTTTGGTTAAAGAAATAACGATTGTTCCAAAAGAATATGATGGAACTGCAATTGGGATGGCGATAGCTAATGCAACAAATAGATTACGAAAAAGTGAAGTTGAAAATAAAATAATGATTTTTTTATCAGATGGAAGCAATAATAAAGGTGAAATAGATCCTCAAACTGCAGCAGAAATAGCTGCGAGTTTTGGGATAAAAATTTATGCTATTGGAGCGGGTACAGATCAATCTTTTACTAGAATACCAGGTCAAGGAATTATTAAGAATGAAATAGATGAGGAAACACTTAAAAATATATCTAAAATCACAAATGGGAAATATTTTAGAGCTCTTGATGAAAATGCCCTTATCGATATTTACAACGAAATTGATATGATGGAACGATCTGTTATTGAGGTTAAAGAATATACATTATATAAAGAATTATTTGGTTGGTTTTTAATACCTGCTTTTATTTTAGGGTTAATTCTATTTTTCCTCAATACTTTTTATAGAGGAATTAATTAATGGATTTTAGATTTTATTGGGTTTTTATTTTTATTATAATTTTAATTATCATGAAAATTATTTTTTCAATTAAACAAAAAAATAGAAACTCTATTTTCCCAAACATATCCGAAAGGTTAAACAAGGTTCTATCTCAAAATATTGCACCTAATAGAATTAGATTGAAAAAAAACTTACTTTTCATAGGGCTATTAGCTTTGGGGGTCGCTTCTACGGGGCCTCGAATTGGGAAGAGTCTAAGGGCTATTGAGAGAAAAGGGGTAGATTTAGTGATAGCATTAGACATATCTACAAGTATGGATTCAGATGATGTAAGTCCTTCACGATTAAAAAAAGCAAAATTTGAAATAGGAAATCTCTTTAAAAAACTCAGCGGTGATAGAGTTGCAATAATTGTTTTTGCTGGAACAAGCCATTTATTTTTGCCTCTCACTACTGATTATGAAGCTGCTCTTTTATTTTTAGATGAAATAGATACTAGTATGATCCCAACTCAAGGTACTTCTATAAGTTCAGCTCTTCAAACAGCTATTAATACTTATCAGGATGAATCAGAAAAATATAGAGTTTTAGTATTGATCTCTGATGGTGAAGATCATGAAAGTGAAGCTGTGCAAATATCAAAAAAAGCATCAGAGGTAAATATGGTAATTTATACAATTGGTGTTGGTAGCGTTGAGGGAGGGTTGGTACCAATTGATTTGTCAGAAAAAAAGAAAATTGAATACAAAAGAGATCATGAAGGAAAACTAGTTACATCAATACCTAACAGTCAAATTTTAAAAGATATTTCGAATGCTGGAAATGGGAAAACTTTTTGGTTTTCTAACAATGGCAACTCTCATGATGATATATTAACAGAAATAGATAATTTAGATAAAAATGTAATTTCAACTCATGAATTTGCAGAATATGATGATAGATATCAAATTTTTGGATCAATATCTTTTTTATTTTTATTTACATATTTAATAATTCCAACGCGAAAAAATATAGATGAATAGAAAATATATTATTCATTTTTTATTCTTTTTTTCTTTTTCTTTTTCTGTGGGTCAAGATAAGGGTATAAGTTTATATAAAAAAGGCGACTATAATGAAGCAAGAGATTATTATGAGCGACTCCAAAAAAGAAGTCCAAATAATGACGAAATTAATTTTAGTTTAGGTGCAGCATCATATCAGCAGAGTGATATTAACACAGCCAGCCAATTATGGAATTCAGCCAAAAATAGTAAAAATAATGAAATAGCATCAAAAGCTTATTATAATTTAGGAAATATGTTGACAGAAAATGATGATTTTGAAAATGGTTTGAAAATGTATAAAAAAGCTATGGAGCTCGACCCCAATGATTCTGATATTAAAATAAATTATGAATTAACTAAAAGAATGATTGAAAACCAAGATCAACAAAACCAAGATCAACAAAACCAAGATCAACAAAACCAAGATCAACAAAACCAAGATCAACAAAA
>MDTB01124503.1_pt1 | contig 21277 bp, 26 predicted proteins | sample 811161 | NCBI WGS metagenome assembly MDTB01 (sample SAMN05326650, study PRJNA326480) | marine metagenome | isolation source: seawater | place: Mediterranean Sea | collected 2009
CACTCCACTGGGTCCACATCTGTTATGCCCAGTAGGTAACAGACCAACGACGAACCAGCACTACCACGTGTCATGTGTGGTATGTCTCGTGTCATTGCAATGATGTCACATATTTGGATGAAGTAGTCTACGAAACGTAGTTGAAGGATGATGCGAGTTTCCTCGGCGAGCCTGTGCGTGTATTCTTCTGTGCCTGGACATTGCCTAATAAATCTATCGTACAGCCTTGTTATGTCGTTCAGTTGTTTGTCTTTCATTTGCCTATGCTTTTACTTTTGCCTGTTTGCCTTGAGCAACTTTATTTATCTACGTATATTATTATGCGTTGAGATTCTGGCGAAGTTTACTTTTAGGAATTGTTACATCTCGCATATCACAGGCGGCCCGAATCACACAAGGATCGCACCCAGGCGATCTTGATTTACAAACTTTCTTTGCATGAGTTATCAACCACATATGTGCACCGTATTTGTATTTGCTTGGTGTTGTATTGTTGACTGTGATTGATGCCTTACCTTCGTCGAGACTGTCTGCCCAACCAAGTCTCCACAACATTCGAAACACATGGGTGTCAACTGCAATGTGTGGTTCACCAAAAACAAATCTCATCACGATGTCAGAACTTTTACGTCCGACACCTGGCAAAGTCATAAGTTCTTTCTGTGTTCTCGGAACTTGTCCGTTGTATTTTTCTAACAAAGTTTTGCTGGTAGCAAGAATGTTTTTACTCTTTGCATTATATAATCCGGCTGGTTTAATTGCTTCAATGATATCTTCTTGTGAAAGTTTTATCATGTCCTCCGGTGTGTCTGCTAAAGAAAATAATTGGTTGCAGGCTATAGCTGTTCTCTTGTCCTGGCTTTGTGCAGAAAGCATCACTCCTATTAAACTGGTGTATGCCTTTGAATATATTTTTGCTTTAGGCTTTTTATTACTATAGTTAGGATACAGAGAACTTAACTTCTCGTAAATGTATTCGATGTCGTTACTGTTCTTCATCTGAGTGCAGTTCGTTTAGAAGTTGTCTCAGTTTTCCACCTTCGACAGTGGCTTTAACTTTTCCTATTGTGTCACCCTTACGTGGATCGGGTACCTCTGATCTCGCATCCTTTGGCGTGCCATCAGAAGCAGAAACTTTAGAAGTTTGTTTCAGAGAATCATATATTGTGCTTCGCTGTTTGTCAAACTGTTTGTATTCTGGATCGTCTGCCAAGTCTCTGATTCTTAGGCTGTCAACATCAAACTCCAAGTCTACTTTTTGTCCAACACCAGAACTCGATCTAGTCTTCATGAATTGTATCTGATACCTACCACGTTCTTTCATTGCCCTCGATGTGAATATACCTATAACATTGTCAGCTGTCTGTATCTTGGATAGTCCGCCCGATATGTGACTGTGATCAAACTCTATTTCTTCAACACTGGCCCTGTTCAACTGTGATGCTGTTGCCAACACACACTGTTTTTCAACGACCAAGTTTCTAAGTTCTTCAGACACATACTTGTCTTTAATAAACAAATCTGCAGGACTTATACGTTTGCTTTTTGGCATCATTAAATCTAAGTAGTCAATTAGTATACAATCTATTTTTTTCTTGTTCTTCAACTCTAGTTCTTTGAGATATGTCCTCACGTCTAGCACATTGCTACCACTTGGCAAGTATTTGATTTGTAACGTTCCTGATTTTTTCTTCAGCATCTTGACTTTCATCTCAACGTTATCTATTTCCGGAAACACTTTCTTGGTTGGAATGTTTGTCATCATTGCATCTAATCGCATAGCTGTAAGTTGTTCACTCAATTCAAATGATATGTAACACACGTTCAGACCAGCCTGTGCCCAGTTGACCGCAAGATTCTGCAAGAACAAACTTTTACCTGCACCTGATCCACCTGCAAAGATGTTTAGTTCTCCGCGGTTGAAACCACCAAACAGTTTCTTGTCTAGGTTATTCCATCCAGTGCTAACCTGCCCGTTATTTGCCTTGAGTGCCTCAAGTCTTCCCTTCGGATCCTCAAAGTAGTCTGTACCTAGATCACGTGTCAGTCCTACGTTGACTGCGTCCTTGACCATGTCCTCCACCGGCGCATAGTCGCCCTTCTCAAGTAAGTCCGCCGACTGTAATATGGCATGTTCGAGTGCCTTGTGTCTTGAAAATGTTTCGAATTCATCTAACAACCAGTTGAAGTGGCTTGGATCCAAATCCTTTGCTGACTTCAATTTTATGTCATGTTTTGCATTTACTTGTTCAACATCAGGCATCACTTTGTATTCGTCCATGTAGTCTTTAACGAACTTTGCTATTGGTTGTAGTTTTCTATCAAACGATTCTGGTTTGAAGATGTTCTGTGCCCTCGCAAATGATTCAGCATCCGCCAGTAACATCTCTATATAAAGTTTTTGTACATCAAAAGTATATTCAGCCATTTTTTACTCCGCACTGTATTTTACAACATTGATGAGCAGAAGTAAACTGATTTGTTGACCCAAAGAACTGTTTCACGTCATCATTGTTTAATATGCTTTCAAGTGAATTATTTTTTATATTAAATTTTTTATTTTTTGGTGAAAAAATACTTTTAAATTTGTATCTGTATGTTCCTATCCAGCAACAAGGAAAAAAGTCGCCTTCGGCATCTACATATAATTGATTCTCAGGCTTATTGTTTACCAAACAGTAAGGTTTCATTTCGGCTTTATAATTTTTATCAATCAAAACTTTCTCTTGCTGTTGGTATTTTGCATCTACATATTCTCTGTCTGGCATCAGCTCCTTTTTCCCAAGCCATCTATCACTATGCTCTAATTTAAAACTATCGAAACCTAGTTCAACAGACAATTCTTTGGCCTGTTTTATTTGATGTTGATTGTGTTTAAACACTATGTATTTCCATTGTAATCTACATTTTCCAGATCTTAATACTTCTACGGCATCCATTATAGATTTCCATTTGGCATTTTTCCTGTAGAGATGATTGGTGTCTTCGAGACCATCGATCGAGAAAATTAAAGTGTCGTCTACATCTAACAGGTCATTCAGTGTGTTCCACCATTCTTTTGTTTTTGCTGATCCGTTAGTAATGATAGTAAGTTTGCAGTTGTTATCTTTTAGTTTTTTACAGAGCTCATGAAACTTTGAGTGATATATTGGATCTCCGTTATTGCCACACATTGTAATGTCTGCATTTACGCCTGCAAAATCTACAAAGTTCTGAACATTTATTTCGTGTAGTAATCTTTTTTTGAACGTTTCATAAAACCAAGTTCTATCACATAAAGGACATTCAAGAGTACACTTGCTGGTTGGTTCTATGTGCAGGCTAGCCATACATCTTCCTTTTTAAATCAATTTTAAGTTTATTTGATTCTGTGGTCTTTAGTATGGATTGGATAACAAACAGTCGTCCATACTTTGCTACAGCATCGGCCACATCATTAACATTATCTCCCCAATCGGGAAATGATACGCTCCATCCAAATTCTTTTGCTTGATTAATAAGTTTCTCCCCCGGAGCGTCTCTGTCTGGAACAACAATTACTTGCCTGTTGAGTCCATCAATCAACTCCCTTTGTGTATCATTTATCTCCGACCCCAGTATGCTTACACCAGAAATGGTAATAGCATCGAACGGACCTTCGGTCACTATAACGAACTTCCTTGTCCAGTCCTGTGCGTCCATATTAAACACGTATCCAGGCCATACATCTGTGTAGTATTTTACTGCCTGCGATTCTTCAAATACTCTGCCTGTAAATCCAACAATTTCGCCTTTCCAGTAAAATGGTATCAGGAGCCTTTGATATATGTCCCATATCTTGCTAGGCGAGTACATGAAGTCATACCAGTCAGGTCCTATGCCTCTGCTTGACAAATAGTTTAATAAATTATCCACACTTTTCTGTTCTGTATTAGAAAGTGTTCCCGTAGTATATTTTTCCAACCATACATCCAATGATCTCGCATTATTTGGTAAGTCCTTCTTGCCAAACGTTACAAATTTTTTCTTTTCATATTTTACATCACCCTCTTCTTCACGTAATGCCTCAATGGCAAGTTTCCTTATTGTGTCATCTGGTATTCCTATGTAACCCATGAACTGTCTCATCTTGTATGTCAGTTTCCTACCAATAACGTAAGAAGATTTAAATCCACAGTTGAAGCAGTGGTAACTCACAGTTCCATCTGCACTGGTCATCAGTCCCCCACGCTTCTTTTTGTCTGCAGTCTCACCGTTGTGTACACAACAAGGTGCATTGAAACTTATCCAACCGCTTGGGGTCTTCTTTCTATTCGCAGGTAGGCTAGTCAGAATTGTATTCTGTATGAGATTCATAACTTATTATAACATGGATTGTAATTTAAAGCAACTTACCTTGTAGCAGTCGATTGTGCAACCATTTTGAAAATACCAAACATCCTTCGTCGTCTGCTATATGGCCTGTGTCAGTTGTTTTCACATTGTTTTCCTTACACCACTCTGGTATTGAAAAAGTCTGTCCTGGTAAAATATTAGGTTGGGAGTTGCACCAAGTGTAGTATGGTGTATGAAACAGATAACCACGAAAACTTGAATCTAATTCTTCCTCCCCCATTACATTCACCGCGGCATTGAACAATAAAAAATTGTGTCCTAAAGATTTCAATGTATGGGCAAAACAAAATAAATTGTAATAGTATTCTTGCCATAGTGTGCATATATCTGTTGTCTTAAACCATGCTTCATATTTTTTATTCAGGTGTTGTAATGGTATAGATAGATTACCATTTTTTCTTTCTGGATGCTGTCCTTGTTCCCAATATTCTTTACTTTCTAATTTTTCAATCCAGGTGTCTTGACGTGTTATAAAACTGTTTCCAACTATCACTGTGTGTTTTGTTTTGACCTTCGTGAGATAGTTTATTGCGGAAGACCAAATAAAAAGATTACTTCTGCCTTGTGAAGAAATATTTGTTATAGGGTTTTCAACTAATTTTGAAAATTGTTTAGGCCAGTCTAGTGAATAGCTGTCGCCAGCGACTAATATAGGTAAGCTCATGTATTGTATTTTACTGTCTGTATAAAATTTTGTCAATCACACCGGTGTTACCTGTGCTGTTTCCCCAACTAAATCTCACACTGTGATACACACCAGTAAAATTGAAATTTGTTACTGCTGTCGAGCTTGTGAATGAATTAGCAGTTGATCCTGCCCCTTCCATTGTGATATCAAAGAAATCAGATTCACTAGGAGAAGCACTCATTGTGCCCTGTACTCTTAAGGCTCCTGTGAAATTTTTTGTGTACACAGCGATTGTGTGTAATGCTTTGTTGTTATTGATCCCTGGCCTAGCGTCTATATTTCCTGACACATATGCTAGTGGACCCCCACTTGAAAAAGTGGACACATTGTTACTTGCAACAAATTCTGGATATGCTCCATCTAGTAATTCGACCGTTCCTGCCGCCGCGTACCCTGTATCTGAATATGTAATCTCTCTACTACCATCTGATTTGACTTCTCTGACTGCGAAGTTGTAGAACTTTGCATCTAGCGATAACAAGTCGCCTTCCGTGATTGTGCAACTGGCATCGCCTTTGGTGCTCGTGGTAGAACCGTCATCTAAGATTGTAAGTGTTTTGGTAATTACTGCTTTTTTGCTCTCAGAATCAATCATGTTGAACTCATAGGTCTTTGATGTGATATCCTGAGCCTTCTGATCCTCGTTTTTAAACGTAAAAGTCAGGGGGTTTGATACCCCTCTATGTAGTGTTAGACGTCTATCGTACACTTCTGAGTTCCTTCCGTGATAACCACTTACGTAGGCTATTACCAACTGATTTAGTAAATACCTTGATACTGTTTGCATAATACATATTTAACAGTATTTATAGATATAGAATGAACGAAATTTTTCAAACTCTAAGGGACAAGTTCCCCTTTTTAAGCCTGATCAGAAAGGGCGATTTGGAATATGTGGGTATTGTGCAAAATGAAGACATCAATGTAATCAGTTTTTATGATTATGGTAGACTGATGATGCCACAGGACAAGATGAAATTCCTTAAATGTGGAGAAACTTGGTGGCATGAATCCAACCGAAAGCTACCAATTAACATATTTCTTAAAGGCGAGTTCAGATATTTCCGTTCAACATTGATCACACTCAATTCGAAAGACGTCGAGATAGTCCACGGACCTACTGTAAAACTTTCAGAAATTTCAAAGAAACGGGTGAAAAGAAGAACTATCCAATTAGTCAGAAGACCTATTTAATCTCTATTCTTCAAAATATTTTTTTCAAAATACTTGGTCAATGGGCTGTCTGCCTGATAACCATTGTACTCTGAACGGTATGAAGATTTGGATTTTGTTTTGGATTTTTTTTTGAGTCTTTTTTTAGTTTTTTGATGTTGCATCAAAACTATATTTAGCTTTGGTTATCAAATTCATCTGGACAACAATTGCCTGGGCATACGCTACAGCGTGTGACTTCTTGAAGAAATATGATCCATCAGTGGGCTTTACCCATACTTCCCTCATCACGTCAACCCATTCCTTGTGCATCAAGTGTCGCTTTGCAGGACGTATGATAGCCAAGACAGCCGCAAGTTGTTCTATGGTCTTTGGTTCTAGTTTTGAAACTATATTGAAATGGCCATTTAGGTGAAAAAGGTTCTCCACAGTCTTTGGATCTTTTAACATATCCCAATCTGGCTCCTGTATCATTAGCTCCACAAGTTCCTGTTCTGATTTTACGTCCTTGTAGATGTTTACATTCAAGCAATCAATTTTAAAATATCCTCTGTCCTCTGCATTTTTGTAATCTAATGAAGAGTGTCCTGTCACAGGATGTTCCGGAACTGCGTGGAAGTAAACTCCCGTCTTGTGCTTCTCAAACTTACCATCCTTGTTCATAGACGCAGGAGTGTGCTTGAATAATTTCAAAGTGTTGTCACGATCAAAAAAATCTATATCTACGTCAGGCATTAGTGTATGCGACCTTTCTCTTTTTCATTGTGTTTTATAAATTCTTCTTTTGATCCAGGCTGTAGTAACTCTACAACTTCAAGCATCGCTTTGTATCCTTGGCTGTTTTGAACTTTCAAATCCATTTTTGGTAAGATAACTTTTCCTATCGCTCCGTCTTCTTTGATAGTAATTGCAATGTCACCATCTTCAAACTCTAAATTTTCCGCAATCTGTAAATTTACTTTAGACAATTTTTGCCTCCCTGGCTGTGTCCTGCACCAGCATATGATCAGCTGGATAGCTTTTCAACTTGCTTGGCCAGAAACTTGTGTTAATAAATTTTTCTATCATTTGTAATTGTTCGTCGCTAAAGGATTTTAGCATCCTTTTTCCTGCACTGCAACCTAGTAATAGCCACGGACTTATCTTGCCTTGCTGGATGTGTTGCACTGCCCTGTTTGTGTTGACAAGTCTGAAGTAGTCAGACCACTGTGCGTTCTGTTCTGTCGCCCAGTCCATCATTGTCGCAATGCTTCTCTGTAGTGCGGCCTCCACAGGTTCTGATTTAAGTGCTTCAATAAGATATGTTTCATATAGATCGTCCCTTGCCCAATGATCTAGTTTGATTTTTGATTTCAGTACAAACTCTATATACTTCTCTGGATACAACGGATTGATATGCATAATGAATCTGCCAAACTTGACAAAGGCATTGTAGTACGAACTTTTAACAAAGTCGTCATAAGTTTTGGGTTTTGAATTGTGCTGATGTATCTGATAAAATCTTTGGAACACCATGAATGCATTGACCACCCACTTTTCATCTCGCTGTAGATATCTTCTTTTTGGTTCGCACAGATGAACTTGGAGTGTACGTGCCTTCGCAAACACTTTACCACAGTAAGTGCATTTATTCGTTGATGCCATGTGCTTCTATAAGTTCCTCAAGTTCTCTGTCTGTAATTATTTTGTCTAGTGTTTCCAAATCGTCTTCTTTCCATGTTGGGTATATTTGCTGTAGTTTCTTTAAACTTTTGTTTGGGACACGCTTCATTGGTTTTATCCATGGGTGGAACTGTGACTGTAATGACCCACACATAGCGGTCAATATCCAGAGCAGTTTCTTGTGTTTACCTAGAGTAAAGCAATGCTTGTTTACACATTCGTTAACCATTTCTACGTAGTGTTCTACATAAAATCTATCTTTGGAAGATGTGCTTGAAACATATCTCATCAGCATATATGGTGAGTACAATGATTTCTCTTTCTCATCGATCCTGTCGAAGTAGTCCTTGTTCCTGAAGTCAACAGCCTTTAGTCCGTTCCTAAGATCAAAAAATTTTCTATTTTTTTCTGCCGCCATATTTTAATCCAAACAGTGTGCATTCTTTTGCATTTACGAATGTTAATTTTATTTTATTTTGCATATGATTCATACCTGAAAGTTTTAATTTGTTTTTACGTATAAAATCAAAAAAATCGTGCATCCATTTCTCGTCCATCCAAACAGCAATTTTGTTACTGGTTATCATGACCGGTGCGTCTATGGTGATTGTTCTCCTACCAGACTGCACCATAGTCTACCTGTTCGCACTGTCTCGATATATCCTTGACAAAGTAAGCACACATCGGTTTTGCTCCATTGCTTAATGGCACTGCCAACATCTGACCTGACTTTATTTTTGGAAAATACCATTTTACTTCTGTGTATATGTCTACCACATCTATAGGCAAAAAGTCAGGCTTTGGACTGGACAGTGGGTTGAAAGTAAAAGCATCGAACCCTCTGTCATTTAAACTTGTAATCGGTAGAACGTGCATCTCAGATTGTCCTGCTTCGCCTATGAGCATCTTCCAATCTAAAGGCATTTTAATTTTGTGTTTTCCAATTTCTAACACAGCGGCGGGAGAATTGAAACTTTCTAGGAATATCAGAGGTATGTAAAAGAAGTCCGGGTTGGTTGGATCTGAATTATCCAAAACTGCAAATCTTAATTTTTCGTCAACCCATTCTGGTATTTTTTCTAGTCTGTATGCTCTGTCGTCAAGTGTTAGAATTTTCATAATCTATCTTTTCTATATTATACGGATAATTTGCCTCTTTGTAAAACTTTTTCCTTGCACCAAGATGTCTTTTCGCAAACTTGCAACTGCTGGTAATGTCCCATATCTGTACGCTGTCCTTGTCCTCTGCCTTTCTGATTCCACGGCCTATACTCTGTATTACCCTGACAAACGACTTGCCTGGCTCTATGAGAACAAGATTAAAAATCCTAGGAATATTAATACCAACAGCGGCCACTCCATATGTGGCAATGATAACTTTATTTGTTGAAGTAGATATTTCATCATATTGTTCCTTCCTGTCTGTGTTTTTAGTTGATCCAGACACGAACACTGCATCGTCTATCTGCTCTTCTAGTATCTCTCCTGCAGATATCCTGTCAACCAGTATCAGTGTGTTGCCTGAAGTTGATATATCTTTTATTGTGTTAGCTACCCATTTCATCCTTGTTTTGTCTGTTGTTAGCCATTTAAGTTCTTCAGCATAAGTTTTAAACTGCGGATGATCCTGCGTCTGTAAAACATTCACGTGGCAGTTTGCTAACACGCCTTTGTCCTGTAGCTCACTGGCCTGTATTCTGTTTGAAACTTCGCCTATGCTACACTTGAGTCCCATAAATTCATAATCCGCCTTTGGCACAGTGCCTGTGAGTCCCCAACGTATTCCGCAGTGGGCGAATGGACCAGTCAACAATCTCTTCAATACATCTGCCTTTGCCATGTGGACCTCATCAATTATCACTGTGTTGATACCTGAGATGGCCTCCAAAAAATCTGTTGTGTGTTCATCTTTGCTTTTCTTTTCTAACACATTCAAGGATTGCCACGTTGCTATTGTGTTGAATCTTCCAAGTTCTTTCCTGTCTCCGTAGTAAACGCCAACATCTAAATTACAAGCAAGAAAGTCCTCTTCTGTTTGTGTCACCAGGCTTTTGTTTGGCACTATCGTCAATGTTCTGCCATATGGTTCGACCAGTTGGCATAGAGCGGCGGTGATGATAGTCTTACCTGCACCAGTGGCTATCTCTTGTATGCTTTGTGGGTGTTCTATAAATTTGTTTATTGTTTCGACTTGATAGTCCCTTAATACAATTGGCTGTCCCGCGGCAGGATGATTTTCCGGCCACGTTATGTGTGATAGATAATTTTTATCTACAGCCTTAAATTCAAAGTTGCGTATCTCTCTTCGATCTTCAACATCAATATAAACTCCACCCTCGTCCAATATTGGGATAATTTGATCAACTAAATTTAGATATGTAGTGCCGCCTAATCCAAAAAAACTTATCTTGCCGTCCCATCTACCTAACTTAACAGCCGGAAGATGTCTTGCATATGGTATCTCGTATTTGAATTTGTTAGATAGTCTTTTACGCCATTCGAGAGACAAGTTCTCAAATTTCACATTCACTTCGTCTTTTATTACTAATTTACAACTGCTCATTAAAGTTTTACTATTATATGATCATGCCAATCCCAACTGCTCGGTTGATGATCACTATAATACAACTTTTTTGGAAGATTTTCAAGCATTCTTTTTAGGTTTTCTGTTCCTGTCGCATAATAACCGCCACCAAGTGCCACCAAAGCCGCTTTTGGCTTGACCTTACTTTTAATTACTGCCCTTGGTATTCTATTTCTAACAAAAATGATCTTGGTATTATCATTAATCAGTTTGAATTGTTTACTCATCTGATGTAGTTCATACAAGTTCTCAAAAAATTCTCTAGGTTTTTGATTATCAACCAAGTACTTTCGATCATTGTAATCATCGATATCTTTTTTATATATAGGCTCTCTTACATCAAAACCCCAACTACATTCATTCAAAATGTCTATACCATATGCCTTAAAAGCGTTTAGCCACTCCCAAAAACTTTTAACATCATCTTCCATATGTATGTCACCACTTACAGGCATCATTAATGGAAAGCATTCTAATTCAATTAATCCTTTGACAATATCCTTCTTTGTAAAAGTGGTGGAGTCAATCCATAATTTGTGATGGTTGTTGTGAGCTATTTTCTTTCCTAAGATTGTTTGTGCAGGAACATCAAGTCCCTGGGTCGTTATGCTAAAGTTTTTTAAAGCATCAACTTGTTTCAATGTTGTTTTGTTTTTCAAATTATCATTCCAATATTCTTGTAATGATTCTGGAGCATCGCACAATACAACTTCTCCGCCAATTAGTTTGGCTGTTGGTTGACGATGTCCTATTATATTTTTCTTTACTTCCTCGTAGTCTTTTAGCAAACTGTCATCACTAAATTTGAAATCATATCTCACAGCAATCAACGTAAGGTAATATGCCGTGACATCAGTGTGTTGGAAAGTCCATTTCTTATTCTCACCATCATACAGAGCGTACATACCTGGAAGGTTGCGTCGGTCTTTCAAACATCTAATAAGTTGAATTACTTTCTTATGATAGGGAAATCGCATTTCTATCTTGGTTACATTGTCCTCGTCAATGTATTTTTCTATGACTTTGTCAAAACTTATTACACGGAACTCATCGTCGTATGTTGGTTTATCAAGCAAGGTTTTGATATCCATACTATGGGCCTGGAATTTGGTTAGATATCTTTTGAGTATTACTAGTGCCAATTTGCCTTGTTTTTCTGTCCATGCATATTGAGAATCGGCCAGTGATCTCACAGTTTCATAGTCTTTTGGATGGGGTTTGATCATGCTTTTTTGGGTCGCATTAGGATCAGACCAAAAATAATCATTATATGCTAATATTTTAAGTGCTTCGTTAATTGTTTTTGGCATATCTGTGTGTATATTATCCATGGTATTTTAGGTAATTATTAATATATTATAGCATAATTGGTAATATAGTCAACCATGAAAAAAACTAAAAGTAAAAAAGTAAATGTAAGAAAGCAACTTCGAATCAAGTTGGAAAACACTCTGACTAGACACAAAAATACAGTTGGTTTCAAGCCTACCATTGAACAGGCATACCATTGGTTCAATGTAATTAATCGAGGATTATTCAACGGTAGATTACCAAAAGTGCCATTACACGTTAAGAAACTTCACAATGACTGGGGTAGATGTGTCGCTCTGTGGGACAATAGGAAAACACCTAAAGGAAGATTCAACCAAAAAGTTATTCCTTATCATGTGCCAGTAGAACACTATATTGAATTACATTGTAAATTTCCAAAATGGAAAGACTTCGTTGAGACACTCGCACACGAAATGGTGCACCTGTATCAGATGACTTGGTTGCAAGATCCTTACTCAAATCATAATAAGAACTTTTTTGCTTGGAAAAATAAATTTAGACTTGCAGGTCTAAACCTTTCGAGGTGTTAGTACTTCTTCAAACTCCTTGTAAGTAATTACTCTACTGTTACCTAAGTCGGTTCCTGTCTGCAGATAGTTTAGATAGTCAGGCGGATTGTCGTGGACCACAGTAAAATTTACGTAAGGTCTCATTTTGATCATATCTCGGAATTGTTTCAGCCATCCGTCAAATACTGTGTCTCCAATCCTTTCACCATAGCATTCAGTATCCTGATATATGTTGTTCAATTGATCTTTGCCGTATTCTCTGAAGTCATAACCAATTAGATATATGTTCTTATGTCCATGCACACCCGCAGTCCAGAATGCCTGATTGCCAGAGATCCAGTGTGGATTGTTTGGTATAAGGTGTATCATGTTTTTAGCATGTTTCCTGTTAACTTCTAATGAAGGGGCGTAGTGTATAGTTTTCCTTCCAACTTTGTCTAAACACATTTGTGCAGTCATCTTTGCATCAACACTAAAAATGAAGTCGGGCATGAAGTCTCTGTACAGTGCATTACAGCCGTACGTTTGACCAGTGTCCTTTAATCTGTTTAGATCAAAATCTTTCCGAGAAGGCCCGTTTCCTATGCAATAGGCGTTTCCTTTTGGAACTGCTTGTACTCTATCTTTGTAGAACTCCTTTTCCTGTATACGTTTGCCTCCACGAATAATAGTTCTCACGGTGACCTCTTCACCCTCGTACTTTTCCCATTCTATCGGAAATACTTCATTCCTTTTGTTTACTGTGAATGTCTGTACCATTATAAGTATTTTGCCTCTAGTCTTTTCTTAATTCTTTTCCAAGGCAGTCCTTGTTCTATTTCTTCAGGCCACCATTCGGTGTATGCAAGTTTGTTTGCCCATTTCTGTCTATCAGGTTTTTTAGGATTGTTTATATTTTCAAATGTTGTATTTCCGACATCATAACTTAGGCTAGCCTCTGACACGTATACTGGAACTCCAGAGAACACCGCTGTCATGGCAGGATTACTAGAATGACTTACAACTGCATACGCTGTTTTTAAACGCTCGGCAAGATCTGTGTCGTCATAGGTTTTGTGATCTCTACGTGGTCCTATCATTCTGACATCCTTATACTTTCCCAAATCCATCCCGATGTGGTTCCTTGGATGAGGTCTTATAGTGATTGGACGATCTGTGTGCTTTCTTATTTCATTTATCTGCTCATCAAACCATTTAGACATCGGAGGATTGTGTCGCCATTGATTACTACTAGTTTGTTGCCCACATATGATAATGTCTTCTCCTGTTTGTCTCCATGGCTTAAGGTCTATTTTAAATTTTTTCCAACGTTCTCCGTCAGCTGTGTCATTTGCAAAGTCTGCCTCTCTATTGATACCATTAATACCGATCTTCCAAGTTTCATTCCTTTTGATGCCACCAACCTCGATAACCACTACAGGTTTGTTTGCATTTCGGTAACGTTCCCATATGTCTTTGTACTTCCGCATACGCCCTTGCCATAAGACGCTCCAGATTATTGCAACGTCTCCATTAGGCACTTGTTTATTAACCCACACTTCTTCTCCAGATGCACGTAGCGATCTAATGAACCTTTCAAAGATGTCTTTTGAATTCAATGGGCCATGTTGCGGCCATATCTCTACTTTCATCAGTTACCTTGTTTTCCTTTTGCAACTTTACTCACTATGTCTTCTACTTGTTTTGGATCAAATTTTATACCACCAAAAGGATCATACTGCTCAACGTTCTTCCAGTAGTCCTGGTCTTTCTTTATCCTTAGATCTGATCGAGAACTTTTTCCTTTTATCTTTCTTTTCCCTTTCATATGGTCAATGTAGTCACCAAGCACACTGTTTATGAACACGTGCAGTCCTTCAACACCTGCGCCTTTTCCTATATCAACACCTTCGCCTGGTGCTACACGTTTAAGTATCTGCCAAAACAGATAGCTGTCGTGCCATTCAGTTTCTTTAAATATTGAATCCGTAGTGTAAAGTTTTGTCCATTCTTCTATGAACTTTACAATTTTAGGGTGCCGTTTGTTATAACATACCCAACCACATTCTGGATACGTGACTCTGCCTAAGTAATTTACGAGTTTGTCTGCAGGTAAAAGCCCTGTAACAAACTGTTTCGTAATTGGCCTGAAAGTGTATGTATCGGCATCTAACCATAAAACATAATCGGCATCTATATTTTTAATTGCGTGTGCAACTGTAAATGTCTTATGAGAAAATCTAACTGCGTCCCAAAGGAAAGATCCCTTGCCTTTGTCCTTGTCCCCAGCCCCGGGTACACGTCTTACACCTCCTGCTATCTCTTTCAACTCGCCATTGGCTACTGGGTCGTCTTTGTGTCTAGTTTTGAATTCCACTAGTTCTGGACTTTCCCTTTCAAGATCAACATAAATTATCTTGTCATGAACAAGATCTGGTTTTTCTTTTTCATAGTACACATATAGTTTGACATCATTAGGCCAATTTTGTATGTGGCTTTCGAGCATTCGTTTGGCATATGTTGTCCACCTGTTAGGAGGAAAGGTCGTAATTACTGCTAGACTGGTCATGATTAATATTTAATTTTGTAACTGTCCTTCCAACTTTGACTTGAATCTTTTGTACACTGTCCCGTCTCGTATTTCTTTAATGCTCCAAAGTTTGTACCCAATATCATGTACCCACTGTGTCCTGTCTGGTGTCTTTGGTGTCTCTATATCTGCCAGGTCTTTGTTACAAACGTCCCAACACAATGCTAGGTCGGAAGTGCAAAAAGTTGGTATACCCCGTATGCAACTGTCAACACTTGCTGTTGAATTGTGTGTAACAACTGCGTGTGCATTTGAAATAGCTTCCTGGAAGTGAAACCTATAAAATTTTTTTTCGTCACCAACAAAACTTTTTTGTGTAAATTGTATCTCAACATCATTTGGTAGTTCATTTTTACGCTCTAGTATGTTTGACACATTGTTTGGATGAGGACGTGCTATGAACTTCCTATTGGTCATAGGTCTTAACTTTGTATAAACTCCGTTGAACCAATCGATAGGATCCAACTCATTCATGCTCCAGTTGTCTTTAGGTTGCAGGACAAAAATAATAGGGTCATCATGACTTGATTTTTTCCACGGTTCGTATTTGACATTAAATTTTTTTACTAACATCTCCCAACGGTCACTGGGACTGTTATCTGATAGGAAGTTGCCATCGTTCATTGGAGTATAGAGGGAAACCCTGAAATGATGCTCGGGCGATGTAGACACATTGCCGAAGCTACTTAATAATCCCCCATCGAATGTGATCAATGGAATGTTCTTTGCTCTACAGTTGTCTGCCAGTTCTCTGCGTCTGCCTTTAGTATGATGCATCTGTTTGTCGCCACCATAACCAAACATAGCGGCCATCGGTGCAGTTGGCATCATCTCGCCTTCCACAGTTGGTCCAGACCTGTTTTCATTTACAATTACAGCTTCGTCACCTGCGGCTTCGATCCCTTTCTTCAAATGGTAAAGCAATTCATAGCTGTTACCACGTTTTCTATCTTTTACCGTTCTCCGAAATATTTCAACTTTCATCACAGTCCTTACGGAAGAAGATCAGTTCCATCATTTTTTTTGCTCTTTTCCTGTTAATGTAGATATTATACTTTGTTCGGTGTAGATTGTAAAGCTCTCTTACCTTGTCAAATGCCTGGGTAAGATTCATGCCTACTGTCAGCTCTACCTCTGTGACCCAGTACTTAACATCTAGATTTGCAATCTCTTTACCAACATCATACCATAGTCCTTCGATATCAGTTTTCAATATGTCCACGCTGTCCCAACCAAACTCTTCCATTATTGTGGTTATATTTTTGCATTGTACTTTCAAACTGTTCAAATTATTGCCCAAGGGCTTCAGTGAATAGCTGGCGTACACAGGCAAGGCATTGAAAGTACCCCTGTGTCCTTTAGGTGGATAAAAAGTGAAGGTGCCGTTTTTAGGGCCATAGGCCACTGGATAGAATTTCAAACACCTATCAATTATTTTCTTACTTTCCTTTGCGCCACGCGGTATACTGTCAAAATAATGTTTTCCGCCTTGAATTAAAATTGTCTTAATAAAGAATACTGTTGCGGGTGTTGGATCAAACATTCTCACATCTAAAGAACGATTATCGACACAAATTAGTTTCTCAAAATTGGCATCTCTACCTACACCAAAGCTCAGCACTCGTTTGGAATTTTTCACGTGATATTCAGGAACACAGTAGTTCTTATAGGCTTTGAAATTTTGTGTCTTGAAAAGTTCGTCCTCTAGAACTCTTATACGCTTTATTATTTCCACATCTGATTCTTTTGGGATATCAGCCATGCAACATCCTCCAGGCCGTACCGTCAGACATTTCTTTAAGGCTCCAGTTATTATATGCAAGACTTGAATAAAGTGCCATCCTGTCCCCGTACTGTGGCGTTTCTATTTTTGTAAAATCAGTTTCTGATATTGGTGCGGCCGCACAGTTATTAGGATCACAAAAAATAGGAACACCGTTAGCTAGGCTGGCAATCATCGTGTTTGAGTTGTAGGTCACTGTGGCATAGTAATCTGGCCAGTTGATGCGTCCCTGGTGATTAGTTGGCTTGTCTATTTTAACCGTGGCACCAACATGATCAACAGCTATTGTAGGATTGTAAGGTTTTTCCCTGACATCTATTATCCTATCAGTGTTCTCCTTTAGTGTCTTAAGTGTGACGTTGAGCCAGTCTTCAACATTAAAAAAGTTTGCAATGGCATTGGTGGGAGGAAGCACTAGTATTTTACCTCCTTGCTTGTTCCACGCCTTAATGTCCTGCCTGAAATATTTCTCATATCTATCTGTTGGCTTTTCTTGTAGAACATTTTGGCAGTGTTTGTTTTTAGTAATACGTAACCAGTGTGGCGTATCATGTGCGTTTGTGAAGTATCCGTGATCCATGAAGTAAAAGTCTTTGTTTTCTTTTTGGCACCATTTGTAAACCTCACCACTACCTGCTAAGATACCATACATTGTAAGATTTTCTTCAGGTAAGTTGGCGAGATCTCTGAATTGATAAACTTTTTTCGGGCCTGGTGTACCTGATACGAAAGCGTCAACGTATCTTTGGGTACGTGGCTTGGTTGTGTTGATTCCTGCTATGTTCATTTTCTAATTTCTTTCACTTCAAACATAGAACGTTTTGCTACCCTGTTAAACTCTGCAATGATGTTTACACTTCTCCTATGCGTTATGGCATTTACCCTCGCTGACACACTGTGAATTGCTTTGGGGGAGTTGTTACAAAACATGACCATTGTGTTGCGTTTATAGGGGACTGACTTTACTATTTTTCCTGCTTTGTCCCCCACAGCTCTTCCACCGTTTTTGTTAACTTCTGTAACATTGTCTTTAGTTTCATGTATTTGGAATTCACCTCCTGTACTTTTATCATCTGCGTACGGCATATAAAGTAGTCCTGCGTATATTTCCCTAGGATTATCTATGTGTGGTGTCCTAGAACTGAAGTCAATCGGTTGGTGCATGACTGCTTGGCAGTCTGTTCCAATTTTGTCTCCGCCCTTATCCCAGCCACGTGGACTAATTGTGTTGTGTATATCTTCAACTACCGGAACTAGATCACCAAAAATGTTTTTTACTTCATTAAAAAATGTTGCAGATGTATGATACTCTGCAAACCGTTTCCAAATATCTGATACCACCCCTTGCTTTAACATTTGATCCGATTTCAATCTATAGCATATTCCGTCGTCAAAAGGAGCAGTGTCTAAAAGTTGTTGCATAGGCCATTCCCTCTCTAGTTGATCATATATGTGATCAGGAAGGGCATTCTCAATAACAACGTGTGGATATGGATCTCTTATTAGCGTTGGTGTATTCTGTAATATTGATAGTGTCATTCTAAGTGCTCCATAATGTCTGGTATATTGATTTTAAAATTTATCATGTCACTAAATCTTTTTACACCTTTTAATTTTGCACCGTTTTCCCTTGGTATTGGCACAACATCTGCTAGATATAACTTGTGATCAAGGTTTAAATTGTGAGATAACAACGGATAAACTTTTTTGTGTATCATGTTTTTATCTTGTATTTCAATAACTTTGGTTCCTGGTTGGCACCATAACAAATTTACCAGTCCTGCTCCGTGTGCCGCTAAAATATGTGATGCTTCCGCAAATGTTTTCATCTGCTCCTTAATTGATAATTTTTCTAATGCTACTGTTTCCCACCCTTTTAGTTTAAGAAGCAGTTCGTCAGAGTTTACAAGTCTTCTAGTCGTTGCCCCTGGTCTAAGCACCACTATCTTCCTGTGTGGTGTAACGCCTTTTAAGTTTTTCAATCCTTTGAAATGACGCAACCAAGGGGCCAGCGGCGGGGTAATAATTCCGTCCCGAACGTTGCTCATACTTGGTACAATTAAATGTTTGAACTGCCAAGTTTCTCCTTTGGGCATCACAACAATTTTTACTTCTGGAAAAAGTGCTTTGCAAACCTTTTCGAAATAAGGACTATGGTTTGCTAATATAAAACAATATCTTGCAAAATTAGTTGACCATCTTTTTTCTAATAACCTAAATTTAGATATTACATCTATCCATATGTGCCATGGATTGTTTTTACTATCTTCGTCCACCGGTAACCACACGTATGTGTGACTTTCATTGAATGATTGTTTAACTACAGGAAGTTCAATGTCCATTTCGTCATCCCATGTTTTCCACAGTCTATGACTCTTTTCTGGTTTGTGCCTGCTCTTGTGTGTAAGTTTCCAAACGTGGTCTGTAATCAATTTTCTCTCTCTGGTCACAAGCAAAGGACAGGTATGGACTTTACAATCATGAAATTCGGCAACAAAGGTTGGTAAACTTGTAAAATGTGGATCGATGTGCTTATGATAAGCCACGGTGTAGTTGTACTCGGGATCAACTGTTTCCCAACGATCTAAGAAATACTTTAGTGATGTTATGTTTTTGACTGACATTTTATTAATAATTATGTTATAATACACTACTATGATATTATTTTCAAATGGATGCAGTTTTCTTACCACGAGGCCTAAAGACGGTGTGGATACATATTGCACAAAAATATTAGCAGAAAAATACGATATGCCATTATGTAATTTTGCAATGGGTGGTAGGGGAAATGACAGAATAAGTTTCACCACTAAAGTTTGGCTGGAAAGGCACAAACGTGACAAATACTTTGCTGTAATTGGTTGGTCAAGCCAAAATAGGAATGATTATGTAACCAATGACGGTCATAAGAAAGGCAGAATGCCACAAACAGATTTGACGTGGCGAACTTGGAAAACTTTAGACAATGTCAGTTTTATTAGAAGTAAACAAGGTTTTGATATTGAAAATAATTTAACAATGAGTTTTTTAGACAACGTATTTGATTTACAGAACTATTTTGAAAGAAGGCGCATTCCATACGTGATGTACAACTCTTTGCCAAATGACTTTGAAGCAGACGGTGTAGGCGATTTCAAAGTGATACGTGATGCAATCAATATGGATCGATTTTTTAATCCAAAAATTAGCCATTATGAATATATCTTAGACAAGGGACTTGTGAGCAGTCAAAATGATCCGCATCCGTCCGCGGAAGGACAAAGACAATGGGCAGAACAATTGAAAGATTTTATAGATGCTAACAATCTACGCACCATTAAGTAATCCAAAAAGCAAGGCATGGGAAATATTTGACGGAGTTAAAAAATCCTGGCCAGAACAAGTTGTAGTCAATGATAATGCTATGGCAACCGAACCGCTGTCAAATTCTATGTTTTGGGGTTTTGTAAATAATAATTTAGATCTGATAAAGAAGTTAGAAGCACGTAGGCACCAATATTGGTTTACTGACACTCCTTATTTTGGTAGATTTGATAATAGTAATTTAAAGCCTAATAATCATTATTGGCGTATCTGCAAAAATAATATACACGCCGAATATATAAAAAATTGCAAAGCAGATAGATTTGAAAAATTCAATCTGGAAATCAAAGCTCCAAACTTTGCTGGTAAGCACATTTTAGTTTGTCCAAGCTCGGAAGGCATTCACAATTATCTAGGCAGGCCGAATTGGACCAATGAAACTATCGAACAGATAAAGAGATACACAGACAGACCTATCAGACTTCGACACAAGCCAAGGGGCAGGGGTACATCAGGACCAAGCGAGGCAAAAGTACCCCTATCCGAGGACCTAAAAGAAGCGTGGTGCGTTGTTACAAGTTGTTCCATCGCGGCAGTGCAGGCCATATGTGAGGGCATACCTGTGTTTTGCGATGATAAAAGTTTTGCCGTTGATGTGGCAAACACCGAGTTATCCGACATTGAAAATCCTTACTATGGAGGACCAGAACCTTGGTTATACAGTCTAGCCTATCAACAATTTACGCCCGAAGAAGTCAATGACGGCACGGCAGTTGAAATACTAATGGATAAAGGAATAATGCAATGACAAGGTTGCTACATTTTGGCTGTTCTTTTGCGGTTGGTAACGCGGTGCCTTCTCATATACCTGGTTTGGAATCTGGGGCATACATTCATAAGCAACAGGTGAGGAGAAAATTAGAAAAAAAATACAACATAAAGATAGGAATGCCAACCAATTATGGAAAAATAATTGCAGATAGATTATCGCTTACCTATGAACCAAGGGTGTTGAACGGTGGAAGTAACGAAAAGATTATGCGTGAACTTGTACACTCTGAATTAAAAGATTGTTTCGTGTTAATTGGAATCACAAGCGGTAATAGGAGAGAAGCACTGACCACCAGCAGAAACTTATTGAGGGACAGGAATTCTCATTGGCAAACGTGGAAGATGATTGGACCACAGGATGCAAAAAAATATAAAGATTTATGTTTTGATCCATGGGGTCAAGATTTTACCGTAGCTTTAGAACACGACGCACAGCTTAGGACAATAATTCAAATCTTATATATGCAGG
>MDTB01152498.1_pt1 | contig 21276 bp, 17 predicted proteins | sample 811161 | NCBI WGS metagenome assembly MDTB01 (sample SAMN05326650, study PRJNA326480) | marine metagenome | isolation source: seawater | place: Mediterranean Sea | collected 2009
CATATACAGACTCTCAATAAGTGTCGTGCCGGAGTTATGTGGGAAGCAGTCAAGAGTAATATCGATATTTCTATAGATATCCCAGGGAGGACTATCGAAACCAATAATGAGTCGATCATTGGTAATTCCCTCTTCAGCAAATAAAACGCAAAGTTTTTCTTTGACTGTATCATCTGAAAAGCTCTGACTATTCAAAATTAATTTAGAACCTTTTACGCGCTTTAACAACTCACTCCAGATAGCGACGCAATCTGCATTTATCCTTATTGAGCGTGTTAAAGTTCCGAAAGTAATGTATCCATTCCTTATAGCAGGCAGCTCCTCAGGAGTACCGGTATCTGACGAAGGGCGATACAAGAGCGGCACATTAGGTAACCGCCAAGGCGTTTCCGAAAAAAGCACTTCGCTAGCGGTTGGCACCGCAACCCCGTCCGTTAAATAATAATCTACGGCACTCAATCCCGTAGTGTATCCAAAACCTAAAAAAGTCACGATCGTCGGTGCAGGTTTATATCGGGCAAGCATTGGAAGACGATTTCCATCGGTATGCCCCGCCAAATCTATCAGCAGATCTACTCCATCAGCCATTATTTTTTTTGCCAGCTCTTCATCAGATAGACCAACAGTGTTTATGTAAGTATCTGACTTGTTTTTTATCCGCTCGGTCATACTATCTTCCACCGCAAGCTGGGAATATAAATAGATCGAAAATTTATTTCGGTCGTGATTCTCCAAAATTGGCAGCAAATAAAGAGTAACAGAATGCTTTTTAAAGTCAGGTGATAAATAACCAATCTTAATCTTTCCCTTTAAATTTTTATTAGGAGATATTTTGGGCCACTTCTCTTTATAAGGAATACAAAAATACTCATCATACTTTTTGTAGTAAGAATAAATTTCTTCTGGCGACAAATCGGGGTTGTAATTTAAGCCGAAAAGAAGGTTGCTGTATTCAGCCGAAGCATCTGGGCAGATAGTAAGAGCTCTATCGAAGTACTCAAGGGATGCACGGTGTTCAAAAAGCTCGTTGAGAGTATGGCCCAAATTTGCTAGTGCGGGAAAATAATTAGGGTCAAGGGATAAGGCTCTGAGGAGATTTTCCTTAGCCTTTGAAAGTTGCTTTACTCTCATCTGAACCGCGGCTAAATTGTTATAGGTGGACGGATCTCTTGGATCCATAGTAATAGCTTTCTCGTAACAACCAATCGCATGATTAAAATCTTTTCTCACCTCCAATACATTACCCATCGTTCTCAGAACTAAAGGATCGTTTGGCGCACGCTCGAGTGCTTTTTGAACATGCATTAGTGCCTCATCTGATTTACCTACGTCGATCAGAGCAGTCGCGAGATTACAGGTGTCGGATTTATTTTCCGGCCTTAGCTCCAAGACTCTTTGATGGCAAACAACAGCCTCCGTGTAGAGTTTTAGTTGCGTTAAACATACGGCCAAATTCGAATGCGCTTCTGGAAGATTTGGGTTGATAGTAACTGATTGGCTGTAATAATCCCTTGCGCTAAGATAATTCCCTGAAGCTTGAGCATTTCTGCCTAGGTTAAATACAATGATTTCAGAATCAGGGTGTAACTGACGAGCCTCGAGCAAATATTTTTCGGCTTCGACAAATTTTCCTAAGTAACATAAAGCAAGACCCAGATTGCAAAGCGCCTCAGCATAATTGGGTCTGAGTCGAACCGCCTGTTGAAGCACCTCGTGAGCCTCAATATATCTCTGCGCTTCGATAAGTGCACCTCCCAGATTATTATGGAATTCAGGAACATAAGGGTCCAGAGCCACAGCTTGTTCTAAGGATTCTATAGCAGCGGGTGTATCTCGAAGCTCCTTAAGTGCTACTCCGATTGCATTGTGTAGTTCCGGGTCTTGCGCAAATTCATCTAGCAGCGTCCTTCCCAACGCTACGACTTGATCAAGCTTGGCATCCTTATAGAGTGAATATAGTTGGTTTAAATAACTTTTTGAGCCATCGGTAACCTTCAGTTTTTTTAATGCTTTTCGAGCAATTTTATTATTTGGATCGGCGTCTAATACAGATTTATAAAGCTCACTAGCGTCATTGACTTTCCCTTTTTTTAACAGTCTTTTAGCTTTGGAAATGGCTTCCGATGTTGTCAGACTGGCTCTATTGCCTCTATTAGATTTCATCTATCTACCGTAGACAGTTTTGCCTAGAATATTTATTTTTTTTACAGTATGAGATAGCTGAGACATCAGTAATCAGCAAAGCTCCAGAGATTGTCTATCACTTCTTTCTACTCTTCCAATAATATGCACTTCAACGTTAGCATCGGACATAGCCTGTTTAAAGCTCTTTATACTGGATGGATCGATTCCCATAAGCAGTCCTCCGCAGGTTTGCGGATCAAAGATCAACTCGGCCTTAACCGACACGTGATCCGGCCAAGTTAAAAATGACTGGCAAGCCCTTTTATTGCTCTCATGCATTGTACTTCGAATTCCTTTTTCTAAATAAGATAGTACACCTTCATAAATTGGTAAGGCGGCCACATCTATTGTTGCTCTCTGGTAAGGAGATAGCATTTCTTTCAAATGTACCGCCAATCCAAACCCGGTAACGTCAGTGACGGAATTAACCCCTGCTATCCTAGCGGCAAGCGCGACCCCCGAATTACTTTTGGACATGCTAACTAGTGCTTTATCCAGCTCTATCCCCTCCGCCAAATTTTGCATGTGTGCGGCAAATAATATGCCGCTACCTAACTTGCGTGACACGACTAAGATATCTGAGTCACCCAGCGCCCTTTTTCGAAGCAGTTGTGCATTAGCGTGAGGTAATACTCCATTAACTGCAAAACCTATTTGAGTCTCCGGTCCCTGCATACTATGGCCGCCTATTAAACAGCAACCCGCTGCTTGAAAAACAGACAGCGACCCGTCTAGAACTTGCTTTAGTTCTCTAAATTGAATTTCGGGGGAGGCAAAAGGCAGCACGATAAGTGCCTGCGCAGATACTGGCTGGAGCCCACAAGCGTAAAGGTCACTAAGGGCATGATGCGCCGCCAACTGGCCCATACGCCATGGATCAGATACTACTTCTCGAAGCACATCTAAACTTTGCCAAACAAGCTCCTGAGGCACATTTAACTCATTTGCGTCGTCACCACTACTTTTACAGTGTTTCGGGTAAGTTAACGATAGTTCTTTAAGTACGTCAGACAACACATCTGGGGCAATCTTAGCACCACAGCCACCGCAATAGGGTTGGAATTTTTTTATATTATTGCCTTGTTTCTGAAATTTTTTTAGCAATCCCTCTTTTTTCTCAGTAAGAATACTAAAGTTATTCATAAATTTAATATCGATAGCATGCTTCCACTGCCAAACCCAAAAGCCTTTCAAAAAAAACGGGCCAAAGGTCGTCAAAGCACTTTTTTTTCCTAAGGATAAAATTGATAAAAACTTCTTTTGAGGGCGATACTGTCTTAGGGGTAATTTAAGTAGTCTTGCCCTAAGGTTATGGGCGAGTATAGGGCCTTGACGAACCGCAAACACTCCGGCCTTTGGTCTTGGCTGGTTGATTAACGCTGCACAATCGCCTACGGCAAAAATATCGTTGTCATCCAAAGATTGCAAGGTGCTAGTTGTTGCAAGAAAGCCATTATTATCCAAAGGTAGGCCTGAATTGGCTAACCAAGAGGTTGGAGCCGCGTTGGTACACCAAAACGCCACATCATAACTATGATGTACATTGGATTTGAGAACCAAATGATTCTTCGTCACTTTATCGACCCAAGCATTTACATGGACTGTAACTCCGTAATTCTTAAGCGCTCTTTTCATATGATGGCTAGACTGGATGGAAAACTCCGGTAATAGCCGCGAACTACCACAATATAAATCCAGCTTTATCTTCTTCGGAAATAAAGACTCCGCCATTGACAAAGCTAATTCTGCACTTCCAGCGCCGCCACCAACCACTGCGATCTTATTGTCCTTCCAAGACCTATTTTTTACCTCAAGCCATTTATCCCAGAATTTGGAAATCGGTTTAACTGGAATTACATTATCCAAGGTACTATTCACCGAATTCAGATTTGGCCCGGCACCCACATCGAAGCTAACTACGTCATAAAAGATTGGCGGTCGATTCAACAAGTCGAGACGTTTTCTTTGCGGATCTAATCCAATGACTTCCGCTTGAACAAATCGAATACCGGCCCAGCGGCAAAGACGCATTAAATCGATATGAGCATCGCAATATTCGTAGTGGCCTGCAATCAACCCCGGAATCATTGCAGAGTAGGGAGTGTCTATTGATGATGAAATCAGTGTTATCTGTTGCCCATCAATTGGTTGCATGCTAAACATTTTAATGGCGACGACGTGGCTGTGCCCTCCACCAACGAGTACTAAATCCTTAGCGCGCTCTAATTGTGCCTGAAACAACCCGAATAATCCTTGGCCCAATCAATTATCTCTGCACGAGTTCCTGACATTAAACACTGTCCTTCTCGCTTTGATAATTGATAGTCATACATGGGATCGTAATATGTTTGTAATAGCTTACCAATCCATTCTCTATGAAGCGCCAAACAGCCTGTAGACCAATGTTTCTCGAACGCTTCAAAAATTAGCATAGCGAATCTGCGCTGTCGCTCACCGCCTAAACGCTTACGAATACGCACAAGATCTTCCAACAATCGATCGCGGTGAAAATGGGCGCCTTTTATTCCATAGCGGATTTGATACCTTTCCCCAAGATCGACTATATAATCTTGCAAAATTGTTTCAATACGCTCATCAAAGGAGGCTTCAACAAAAACTATAGCTGCTTCATTCATACTTTTTCGTAAAGTGTGCGGCAAGCTAATACGTCCTATAAGTTTACCTTCATCCTCTAAAAAGAGGAGTTTTTTATAGCGATCAGATATTTTTAATATTTCTATGCTTAGTTCATTTTCAAAATCAATTTGAGAAGGTTGTGGCTCTAGCAACCTTCCAAAGGTCGAGCCACGGTGTTTAGCTAACCCCTCTAAGTCGATACCTTGATCTAAATCATTAACGACACGGGTTTTTCCAACTCCCGTCCTACCGCTAATTAAAACCACCTCCATATTTGTTAACGCTTCGTTTAAAAACTCCACTAAAAAGTGCCGCATTGCTTTATAACCACCCTCTACTAGCGGATAATTTATTTTGATTTCGCTTAGCCATGCCTGAGTAATTGACGAGCGCAATCCACCCCTAAAACAATACAGGTAGCCGTCTGGGTGACGTCTCGCAAAGCTTGCCCAAGAATTCATACGTTCTTCTCGTAAGTGCCCAGTTACCAGAGTTTTTCCTAGATCAATCGCAGCTTCCTGTCCATGACGCTTGAAGCATAAACCAACTGCTGCGCGTTCTTCATCAATTAGTAGCGGAATATTATAGGCCCCTGGAAACGCGCCCTTAGCGAACTCTCTCGGCGAACGAACATCAATCAAAGGTTTGTTCTCTAAAAAAATGGAGCGGTAATCTACGGTAGTACATTTTCCCATTAAACTAGCTCAGCCTTATTAATCTAGTATCTAGTAACTTTATAGATTGTAACCTAGGAGAGTTTCTTTTTTTAATCTTACCTGTTCTTCTATCTTCATCTAACGAATACGCATCGAGTATCTTGGTTAGTCGGCAGACAACTTGCCTCAGCGCCAAGAAGCAGGTCTAATCTATTCCAAGAAAACGGGGACTAAAAATAATGTCGTATTCGGGAAGTATCGAACCCTGCGCCACTATCCTAGACAGTGATATCTCAAACTGGAGTAAAGAAACGGATGTGGCAATTGTAGGTTTTGGAGGGGCAGGAGGATGTGCCGCGATCGCTGCAGCCGACCGAAATGCAAAAGTGGAGATTTTCGAGGTCGCCAGTGCCTCTGGAGGATCAACTGCTCTATCAAGCGCCGAGATTTATCTTGGCGGAAGTGGCGGCACCCGCGTGCAACGCGCATGTGGTTTTGAAGACAGCACAGAGGATATGTTCAGTTATATGATGATGTGCGCTGGCCCGCAAGCAGACGAAAGGAAAATTCGTAACTACTGTGAGCGCTCTGTTGAGCATTTTAACTGGTTAACAGACACGTTAGGCATACCCTTCAAAGATAGCTTTCACGAAAAACGTGCGATCATGTGCTTAACAGACGATGGACTCCTTTACACAGGATCAGAGAAAGCATATCCCTTCAGAGATAAAGCTAAACCTTGCCCTCGTGGACATAATCTTTATGTAGAAGGTGATAACGGTGGTCCCATGTTCATGCGTATCATTACTGAGAATGTTGAGAAAAGAGAAAATATCACTGTTAACTACGAGTGCCGAGCGCTCACCTTGATCACAGATAAAGAAAAGAACGTAGTGGGTCTGATGGTGAGGGAAAATCAAAGACAAATAGCGGTAAAGACCAAGCTGGGGGTTATTCTTTGCGCTGGTGGCTTTGTAATGAACGAAGATATGGTAAGAAAATTTGCTCCCAAATTGTCAGTAGGCACACAACCTATAGGCAATCCAGGAGACACGGGAGCAGGCATCTTGATGGGTATGGGCGCAGGAGGCTCAACCATAAATATGCATGAAGGATTTATAAGTTTGCCATTCTATCCGCCCGCTAGTATGACCTACGGAATAGCCATTAATGATAAAGGCCAACGTTTTATCAATGAGGATGTTTACCACGGCAGACTAGGGCAGTTTGCGATAGAGCAACAATCAGATAGATTGTATTATATTGTCACAGTAGAGCACTACTCGGACTACGAACAGAGTAGCTATTTGGGTGCGCCCATTGCCGGCACCGGCGAGAGTTTCAAAGAATTAGAGAGAGAACTTGATCTCAGAGAAGGAACTCTTCAGCACACATTGAGTATCTATAACGAAGACTGCAAAAATGGAGAAGATACACTTTTTTATAAAGCAAGTGAGTGGATGATTCCTCTCAATCCACCTCTAGTGGCCCTAGATATAACGCCAGGGAGAGGTGCTTTTTTGCCATACTTTACGCTGGGCGGTCTAGATACTTTACCCACGGGAGAGGTGGTTACTCCTTCGGGTACAGTGATTTCCGGTTTGTTCGCCGCCGGAAGAAACGCGTGCGGAGTAGTGCGAACTGCAGCGGGTTACAGTAGCGGAATGTCAGTAGGAGATGCCACCTTCTCGGGCAGGCTCGCTGGTATTCAAGTAACCGGCAGACTTGCAAAGTAATCATTGCCTTTTGACACTAAATATATAAAGGCGTAGAGGACAACTTTTGAGATATTTACACACTATGGTGAGAGTAAAAAACCTAGAGATGGCGCTTGATTTCTACTGTGACAAACTTGGTTTAGTAGAAACGCGCAGGTATGAAGATGAGACCGGGCGATTCACGCTCGTTTTTCTCGCAACTTTAGAAGACGTGCGAGCTTCAAATAATCCTGAAAGTTTTAAATTTAGCCCCACAATCGAAATTACTTGGAACTGGGACAAACAAACATATAGCGAAGGAAAAAACTTTGGCCATTTAGCCTATTAGGTAAATGACATTTACGCCAAATGCCAACAACTATTAGACAAAGGGGTCACCATTAATCGTCCACCAAGAGACGGCTATATGGCTTTTATCCGCTCGCCGGATGGAATTTCCATTGAACTTCTGCAAAGAGGAGATCCTTTACCTCGCGCTGAGCCGTGGATTTCTATGAAAAATATTGGATCTTGGTAATTAGTTCTTTATGAAATTAATTATCCAGCTCGCCACTCGCACACTATCTAGCTCAAGGGATAAAGAGTCCAAACCTACCTGACATACTCTCTCGCCAATCATTTCCTTACGAAAACCAATGATTTCTCTTGAATAGTCCGGCACGAACTCGGGATGACCTTGAAAAGTAAGAATGTGATTATCTAACTGGCAGACTGCATTTTCACAAAATTCGCTTCCAGCTAAAACTTTCATACCTACCGGGTTACTAATAATCTGATCTTGATGGCTTACAAGTATTTTGAAGTCATGACTTTGACTATCATGCCATTTAGGTATTTCACTAAAACTATGCGTATGGACACCAACTCCCCAACCTTTTGGAGATTTCTGAACCTTGCCACCCAATGCTTCTGCCACTAGTTGATGCCCAAAGCAGATACCTATTACGTTTTTCTTTTTTGCATGAAGCTCCCGGACAAACTCCATGAGCTTGTCAATCCATAGCTCCTTATCGTAAACACTACTTTTACTCCCGGTAATCAAATATGCATCGAACTCATCGAGATCCGCAGGATATTCGCTAAGTTGCGAATCGAATGTTTGAAAGAATATTGACGGGTCGCATTTTCTAAAGACGGTTTCGAACATATCTGGATATTCACCGAACTCTTGAACCCATTCGGTACGGACATAATCTGTTTTTAGGATCGCCAAACGCATCAAATAAAAGTCCAATCGAATCTATCGTCTTTTGACAGCATGGTTGTAACTGAAGCGAACTAAACGTGTTAAATCTAGGTTTCAGATTGTATGAAAATCAAGTCCAAAATCACCGGGACCACAGCGCTAATTGAGTCTAGCCCAGCAATCTTTTGTAATTTAGCTATTCCAGCAATTAAATTAAAATCCTCTGCAGAAATTAGAATTGGATTATTTGTAACCACTCTAAGTGCGTTTTTGCGATTTAAGATCATCACTTTGGAGTTTAGTTCTGCTTCCGCACCATGCAGGCCCAATCGCCCATTAACCTCAACGATTCGAGAATATTCATTCTCTATTTCCAAATCTTCAGCTGGGATTTTTGTTGAAAAAGTCGCCTTGGGGAACATTTCAGTTTCAAAAAATAGATTGCGCATTCGCTCATCACGAATTGGAATTTTCGTGTCGACACTATCAAGCTCTATGATCAAATGGATCAGGCCTTCCGACGTTATCGATCCAGAGAATTTTTGAAAGCTGTGTGTTTCAGATATTTGATTATTTTTTATTGATATAAACTCTATGGAAGATTTCGATTGATCAAGATTCCATTCAGCACGGACCGTTAGAGACGTCATCATGAGCAATAAAAAGAGTAATTTACTAAGACTTATGGCCTTGAGTAAAAACGTAGTTGAACTAACATTGTTAAGTCGAAATTTGTGCAAGATCACCTTTCTTCTCCAACCAAAGCTTTCTATCTGCCGCTCGCTTCTTTGCTAGCAACATGTCTAGCATTTGATTTGTTCCGTCTCCTGAGTCAAGCGCGAGCCTAACCAACCTTCTCGTATCCGGATCCATAGTAGTTTCTCGCAATTGCATCGGGTTCATTTCGCCTAATCCCTTAAATCTCTGCACATTAGGTTTACTGCGCTTATTTTCCGCGGTAATTCTGTCAAGAATCCCCTGCTTTTCGGCCTCATCTAAAGCGTAGAAAACTTCCTTCCCCAAGTCTATACGATAAAGCGGCGGCATAGCTAAAAAAATATGTCCAGCCATCACCAATGATTTAAAATGCCTAACAAAAAGCGCACAAATCAATGTTGCGATATGCAGGCCATCTGAATCCGCATCCGCTAAAATACAGATTTTATGGTAACGAAGGCCAGATAGATCATCCGTAGCCGGATCTATACCCAATGCGACCGAGATATTGTGGACCTCCTGAGACGACAAAATTTCCTGAGAATCAACTTCCCAAGTATTTAGAATCTTACCACGCAAAGGGAGTATTGCCTGAAAAGCGCGATCTCGCGCCTGCTTTGCCGACCCACCAGCTGAGTCACCCTCTACCAAAAATAGTTCTCCCTGAGCGGGATCGTCCAATGAGCAGTCGGCCAACTTACCTGGAAGCGCAGGCCCAGTCGACACCTTTTTTCGCGCAACCTTTTTAGAGGCACGCTGTCTATTTTGAGCTGCATTTATACACAACTCAGCAATTTGCTCTGCATCATCCGTATGCTGATTCAGCCACAAGCTAAATGCGTCTTTAGCAATACCAGAAACAAACGAAGCGGCTTCTCTTGACGAGAGCCGCTCCTTTGTTTGGCCAGAGAATTGTGGATCTAAAAGTTTGGAGGATAAAACAAAACAACACTTATCCCATATATCCTCTGGTGCCAATTTGATTCCTCTAGGCATTAAACTTCGAAGCTCACAGAATTCTCTGAGCGAGTCAAGCAATCCCGACCGAAAACCATTTACATGTGTACCACCTTGAGTGGTCGGAATAAGATTTACATAAGATTCAGCAATAATTTCACCACCGTTTGGTAACCACTGCACTGCCCAATCTACAGCTTCACTATTACCAGAGAAACTACCCACAAATGGCTCCTCCGGAACGCAGGGCACATCTATGGTTGCATCAGCTAAATAATCTGATAGACCTTGCTCGTAATACCATTCTTGAGTTTCGCCTTTTTTCTCATCTTTGAACTTCACATTTAACCCAGAGCACAAAACAGCCTTCGCACGGAGCAAGTGAACTAATCGTGGAATAGAAATATTTGTCGAATCAAAATACTTAGAATCGGCTGTAAACCGAACACAAGTGCCCGTATTCCGTTTACCGCATTTATCTACCACTTTTAATGGTTTGCTCCTTTCCCCCCCAGAAAAGTTCATCTGATACACTCTGCCATCTCTGCGAATCGTCACCTCCAAGGAACTCGAGAGCGCATTGACTACGGAGACACCCACACCGTGTAAACCGCCACTAAACTGGTAATTTTTTGAAGAAAATTTACCTCCAGCATGCAACGTGGAGAGAATAACCTCCACTCCAGGAATTTTCTTTTCAGGATGCTGATCAACTGGCATCCCTCGACCATTATCTGTGACGGAAATTGAATCATCGATATGAAGGCATACAAAAATTTGATCTGCATAGCCAGAAAGTGCTTCATCAACGCTATTATCAACTACTTCTTGAACCAGATGATTGGGTCGACTGGTATCAGTGTACATACCAGGCCGCTTTCGGACGGGCTCTAGACCAGTAAGAACCTCAATATCTTCAGCTGTATAATTTGTCATAGGAGTCTGAGATTACTGACTAGTTAATATCAACAGCGGCATGTCCATTCGCGAGACAATTTTCCAACCATTCCGCTAAGAAAATATTTTGTTGGTTTTTTTCATCCTCCTGATGCATATCAGCATTTGGATACTGATATTTTGGTAGGACAGATTTTTTAGCTTGAAAGTTAGATACCTCTAGCATGCTCGCGTCATGATAAGCCCGCACCTCAATCCGCAGCCCGGTGATCCATTTTTTTGAGGCGCTTGATTGCTGTATTCTAAATATCGTCGTGTAACGGCAACGTTCTACCACCTCTAGACAGACTCGAAGCCCCCCAACAAAAAGCTCTCGCTTATTTGATTTTTCATAGTCAGGAAATAACCTTCGTAATAGAAAATAGTTTGTCTCAAAAATGCTGTGCATAGCAGGAAGATTAACAACGTAAGGAGATTTTTTTATTTTTTGCATAGCCCTAAAAACTTAAACATAATTTCATGGTAATCCTACATGCGAAATCAACGTGGGCATACCCCGTTGCAAAAAAAATTTCCGCGCGCGTTTTTATATAAGGGCTTCTTCCAATCTCTTTGGAACTTAAATATTACAAAAGCATCTCATAATTAAAGTGCTTTTTATTTCGTGTTCATTTTTTAATAGGCTGGTAAACTCCTGTCCGCACTCAGATTTTTATTTAGAGAGAAATTAATGCGTCTTATTCAAGTAATAGTAATTGGAATTATATTGAGCCTTCTCGGACATAAACTTTCGGCGGAGTCGCTTAGTGATATTTATCAGCTCGCGCTGAAAAATGATTCTCAGCTTAAGGCTGAAAGCGCTCAGTACAAAGCGCAAAAGGAGCAGCAATATATTGCTCTTGCTCCCCTCTTGCCGCAAGTGAATGCTTCTTACAGAGTACAAAATCAAGACAGTACAACGGCTCGAGAGAGTATCAATTTTTCTTCTAATGGCTCCCTTGCTACCGTGGATACAATTACCAAAACTGATAACAAAATCGATGGCTATGAGCTAAGAGTAAACCAAACAATATTCGATCTTTCAACGTGGTTTTCTTTTGCTGCTGGAAAGAAACTATCCCAACAAGCCGAAGCAATATTCACCGCAAATCAACAAAATCTGATAGTGCGTGTCGTCGAGATCTATCTGGAGGTGCTTAGGTCAAAAGATAATTTAGCTGCATCAAAGGCACAAGAACGCGCTTTTATAAAACAGCTAGAACAAAGCCAACAACGTTTCGAAGTCGGCCTGGTAGCCGTCACTGATGTATTCGAAGCCAGCGCTGCAAAAGACCTAGCGGAAGTAAATAGGATTATTGACCAAAATAAGGTATCCGTAGCGTTAGAGCGTCTCTCTGTACTAACTGGCCAACCACATAATCAATTGCATATACTCAAGGATGACTTTGAGGTAAGTCTCCCAAATCCTATCGACCGTTCCCAATGGGTAGAGTTTGCGTTAAAAAATAATTCCTACTTAAGAGCTAGTCAAGCTGCAGAGGAAGCCGCAAGACAAAACTCTCGCGCATCTATTGCCAAACATTCACCGACAGTCAGAGGAACTTATAGCTATTCAGACTATGACTTGACCGGCAATCTTTCCCGCACTCCGCCCACCGGGTTTGACACTGCGCCAGACCAGATAGAAGAGACCGAGAGCTGGATAATCGAGCTTTCGGTTCCGCTTTCAAGCGGAGGGGCAATTAGCGCAAATCGTCGTAAAGCTGCTCAAGAATTTAATGTAGCAAGACAAGAAAGAATTAATATGACCAGAAATACCATTGCTAACACAAGGTCTCTTCATATGACGGTAGTGAGCGATGTTTCAAGGGTTGAGGCCCGCAAAAAAAGCATTATATCCTCCAAAAGCGCGTTGGATGCCACTCAGGCTGGCTATGAAGTTGGAACGAGAAATGTGGTGGATGTCTTGAACGCTCAAAACGCACTTTTTGCCGCCGAAAGAGACTTCGCTAACTCTCGCTATGACTACATTGCCAACCTTCTTCGGCTAAAGGAGCAAGCGGGACTATTAACACCAGATGACATTTTTTCTCTGGACAGCCACCTTCAGCCGGAGGGGCCGATCACTTTAAGCAGTCAATAATATCTATTCCAAAAAATCAGATATTAAGGCCAAAGTTTTGTCTTTTGATCCTCTATGGGTTTCCACTAATTTCTTGCCTATCTTGCCCATACGGATACTCATCTCTGTGTGTTTCATTAACTTTAATAACGTGCCTGAGAGTGCCTCAGGTTGAATTTGAAGCATGGCGCCGGCCGAAACGAGCAATTTAGCGATTTCGTCAAAATTCCGAGTGTAAGGTCCAGTCAAAATTGGAATACCCCACACGGCAGCTTCTAGCATATTATGACCGCCATGAGGGATAAAGCTTCCTCCCATGATGGCTACATCTGCGACGCCCATTATTTTTAAGAGATCACCCATAGTATCAACCAGCAATATATCGTGCGTCGCGTTAATAGATATTTTTTCTGAATGTCGAATTACTCTCCAATTTTTAGAGGAGCACATTTTTATAACCTCGTCGCATCGCTCTATATGTCGTGGTGCCAAAATTAATATCGACGCATCATTGTCCTTCTTAACCTCTGCAAATGACTGCAGAATAGTTTTTTCTTCACCGGGATGCGTGCTCGCAGCTACAACTACAAACCGCGAGGTGAGTCCATTAGATTCTCTGAATTGATTTCTTTCGGCCTCAAGAAAATCTGAAACTTCTAAATCAAATTTCATACTACCGGTAACTTCTATTTGCTCTGGTGAGAGACCAAGCAAAATAAATCTGCTGGCATCTTCCTCTGATTGACAAGCTACTAGATTTAATGAAGAAATCATATCCGACGCAATGTTACTGAACCGTGCATAACGGCTAGCAGATCGTGCAGACAGTCGGGCATTCACCAAGACCGTCGAGCAACCATTAACATGAGTTTGATAAAGAATATTAGGCCAAAGCTCCCTCTCTATTAGGATTAATATCTTTGGGCCTACTTTTGCTAAAAATCGTTTAACAGAACCGGGCAAATCCCAGGGGGCGTATACGTGATAAACACTATCACCAAAATCTTGATTAACTAAATCGCTACTAGTTGGTGTCGTAGTCGTAACAACTAGTTTAAATTTTGGATACTGAGCTAGAAGCGACTTCATTAAGGGCGCCGCCACAAATACCTCGCCTACCGACGCCGCGTGAATCCAAATAATGTCGCTATCTTGCAAAGAGGTGTTGTCTAAAATGCCAAATCGCTCTAAAAACCGCTGCCGATAGCCAGGCATTTTTAGAGAACGCGCCATCATCCTTAAAACGAAAAATGGAAAAACTAAATAGAGCAATAAATTATAAATTATTCTAGCCAACTATTGACGGCCTCAGATACAGTTATAGTTAGGATACCTTCACCAAAGATTGCAAGCTAGCGCCACTTTGTCAGCGGTATTGCCTATAGATTACAAAAAAGATAACGTCAGCCTCCCATTCCGAAAAATGTACAATTTAAAAAATGGCTAAGCTCCCAAAACATCTATCATCAATTAAGGGGTTTCTCTCGAGTGAGGAGGGAGAATCTTTATTTAAAGCTTCTGAATTAGCATCCAATCTAGGATCAATTCTAGAAATAGGTAGTTATTGCGGCAAATCTACGATTTGTCTTGCCTTAGGTTGCCGCAAAAACAGCGAGGTAGTTTTTACAATTGACCACCACAAGGGATCTGAGGAACACCAGATCGGTGAAGCCTTTCACGATCCCGAATTAGTAAATACTCAAACTGGAAAAGTGGATTCATTTGCAGAGTTTAGGAAAAATATTTCTGCTATGGGAGTTGAAGATAATATTATTCCCATTGTTGCAAAATCGTCTTTGGTAGCCTCTGCTTGGAGAACTCCGTTGGCAATGATCTTCATCGATGGAGGGCATAGTATGGAATCTGCACTGAATGACTATCGAAATTGGTCTCAATTTTTACTGAGGGGTGGATTTCTCGCCATCCATGATGTCTTTGAAGCGCCTGAAGATGGGGGGCAAGCACCACGAGCTATTTATGATCTGGCGATAGCATCGGGTTTATTTTCACCATTTATGGAAGTAGTTAGTTTACGGATTTTGAAGAAGCTTTAAAGATTCGCATTATTCTAGACCAAGGCTAGAAACTTTGGGGTTAGCATCGGAAATCACATTTACTGACGTAAAAAGGTTAGCGGCTGCAGTATGCTCTGTTAGTGCATCTGCGGCCAGTAAAATAGCACCAGCTGTCCAAGTTGGTTGCTCATCAGGCCACAGAATGTCTTCAACTAACTGATAACCGGTCCAATAAGCACCACTTTCATCTCGCCATTGTGATAACCAGCTGAACACCTCTGTTGCGGTGGCTCTGTCGTCTATCGCAAGCAGTGCCAAGACCATTTCACATGATTCTGCAACAGTTACCCAGGGCTGTTCAATAACACATCTACATCCTAATCCTTCCTCTACAAATTCGTTCCAACGCGAATTGATACGCTTTCGTGCATCCGAGCTTTGCAAGACTCCTGTCAAGACAGGATAAAACCAATCCATAGAGTAACGCGCTTTGCTCTCCCAGGTTCTGTCAAAGCGCCAGGGCATCACGCGCAACGCCTCACCTAATTTTCGTCTGGCTTCAAGCCAGTCAAGTCGATCATGGGTCAATGTAGAGGAGATATTAAAAGCACATTCGAGACTCTTGAAAATAGACGCGCAACCGGTCACTAATGAATCACCAGCAGCCGCACCAGAGGAATCTACTGACCAATCAATATCTCCATGCTCTGACTGTAAAGACAATACAAAGCAAATAGCCAGATCGACAGCCGGCCACATTTCTTCTAAAAATCTTTTATCGCCAGTAACTAAATACTGATGCCAAACTCCGGTTGCAAAATAAGCTACGAAATTGCTTTCTCTACGTTCACCGTTATCTATTTCAGCACCTCTATAACCGGACCACCAGCTTCCATCAGGCAATTGATTTTCTGCCAGCCATCTATACGCCAACTCTGCCGCATCCCATTCTCCGCCGATCGACAAGCCCATAGCTGCCTCTACATGATCCCAAGGATCACTGTGGCCGCCATAAAACCAAGGAATTTCTCCTGAATCTTTTTGAACTTCTAAAATAAATTGAACTGTTGGTCGAAGAAAATCTTTTGGAAATAAGCCTCGACTTAAGTAAAGACCACTCATGTTGAAATATCCTTACGGAAATATAAAACGACGCTTTTCCCCATAACTGGATTTAGTAGAGACTCCACCATCCGAGTTATTAATGGCTTGCACATCAAGTCCCAAACCAACAACCGATGATACAAGGAAACAAGCAAATTAGTATTTTGAGACTTCCAGAAAATACATTTCAGCCACCAAAATGGCACATGTAACGCATGAGCCCAGTGTCGGCAATAATATTTCATGCCAAGGCTTTCTATTTCCCTACGCAGCTGCCCAGCACTGAAAATATGAATATGACCACCAGGCACCTCATGATACTCTCGACTTAGCGCCCAACAAATTTTTTCGGGCCAGCGCCTGGGAACGCTCGCGCAGAAAAAGCCGCCGCCGCGTAAAACGCGTTCAATTTCTTTTAAAACAGATTGATAATCTCTAATGTGCTCTAAAACTTCACTGCATATAACAATATCAAAGGAATCATTTTCAAATGGTAAGCTTAACGCGTCTCCCGCGAGAAATTTGGCTACACTGCCATCTTTTATAGTAACTTCTTTTTGCTTAATTCGGGCTAACAATAAATCTTCCTCGTTTAAATCTACTCCAAATACATTTACATCTAGGTGACAAGCAGCGGCCATGACGTGTCTACCCTCACCACAACCAAGATCCAGGACGAAATCTCCCGAACGAATAGGCAAATAGCGAAAGTCAACCGTCTGCATCGGCAACGACCTTCTGGTAATATTTAGTCATTTTTGCGGCACACGCTTCCCAACTAAAACATTGCTTAATGTGGTTACGAGCCTTCGCACCCATTTCTTCTCGCAAACTAGGTTTTCCCAGCAACCTCAATGCAGCATTTGCCAGGGCCTTCGCGTCACGCGTAGGGACCACCACAGCACTATCTCCAACAATTTCAGGTAAGGCTCCTCCATCCGTCGAAACCACTGGCAGTCCGCAAGCCATAGCTTCGCCGGCTGGCAAACCAAATCCTTCATAGACAGAGGGAACAACTACAAGTGTTGCTTGCGCGTACATTTTAACCAGTTCAGACGTACTTATTCCAGATACAAAAGATATACTAGCAGTTAATTTCAAGTCATTAATTAATTGCTCAGTATTTCCCCCTGAATGCATCTTACCGACCAAGATCAACTCAAGATCTGGGTATTTTTCAAGCAAAATTGCAAAAGCTTCAAGAAGGTATCTTACGCCTTTTAATGGCGCGTCCGCTGACGCGGTCGCCATAACCAGATTTGATCTTCTGCCAATTTCGGGCATAGGTTTGAATATATCTGTATCTATTCCATTATAGATGACACTGATCTTCTCTAAGGGCAGGGCAAAATCTAGGGCAATGTCTTTTTGGGAACACTCTGATACCGTAACAATATGTCGCAAACGCCTTGATACCTTGGCTTGCATCTTGAGAAAAGAATGCCATCTTCGGATCAATACTCTTTCTTGCCAAGTCGACGCATCAGATAAGGCTATTCTCAAATCACTTGTTATTGGATGATGAATTGTCGTTACTAAGGGAAGCCCAATGCTTTGAATTTTTAACATGCCAAAGCTTAGAGACTGATTATCGTGCACCAAGTCGTATTCATTTCGATGCTTACGTAAATACTTGAATGCACGGCGACCAAACGAATATGGCTCAGCAAATCCGCCGGTCAGCTTACTGATCCACTCAATCAAATCGGTTATCGATAGTAGGTTTTTTAGCGTTATAGCACCGAGCCCATTCTGGAATAAGTCTAAGCTTGGAAGTCTTATCAGCTTTATTCTTGGATCAAGTCGAGGATATGGAGGTCCAGAGATAACATCTACGCGATGTCCAGCATCGATAAGGGCCTTACTTAAATAATGAAGATAGATACCTTGACCTCCACTATAAGGGTCACTGCGATATCCAAGCAGTGCAATTCTCAGGGGTCGATCCAAAGAGGCTGGCTCGGTACTCCCCGAACTCTGGCCACACATATGTGAATCGAGCTTTGATCCATTTTCAACAAAACCCATTGTGTCGGGTTGCGTGATAGCAGCCTCCTCATAGCAGGTCTCCCTGGAATTTACTGGAACGAGCGAACTTCTTTACGCGGGGCTAAAAATGTATCAAAACATCAGTCCCCAGCACGAACCGGATCAGAGTTTATCAGCGATTATCTAAAACTCCAGTAGTCCGTGATAAACAATACTATCTAGGTAATAAGATAATTATCACTAATACGTTAATTACAATTATAATTGATTACCAAGTAGGCACTTGATCCAAATATGACTAAGATGAAATATAAAGGCATTATTCTCGCCGGCGGAGCGGGTACAAGACTTTTTCCCTTGACCACCACCGTGAGTAAGCAACTCATGCCGGTATATGATAAGCCCATGATTTATTATCCACTGACCACCTTAATGTCAGCAGGAATCCGTGACATCTTAGTTATCACGACACCTAGAGATCAAATGGCTTTCGCTGATCTGCTTGGTAATGGATCACAATGGGGTTTAAATCTTCAATATATTGTGCAACCTGCTCCGGAGGGCCTCGCACAAGCATTTTTGTTAGGGGAAGAGTTTATAGGCAATAATCCAGCGGCTCTCATATTGGGAGACAATATTTTTTATGGAGGAGGATTCACGGATAAACTGCGAAATGCCGTGGCGCGAAACAGTGGCGCTACTATATTTGCCTACTACGTTAACGACCCCGAGCGGTATGGGGTAATTGAATTCGACTATGAAGGCACGCCACTTAGTATTATCGAAAAACCAGACATCCCAAAATCTAATTATGCTGTAACTGGGCTATATTTTTATGATAATAAAGTAGTGGATATTGTAAAAACTATGCAACCTTCTAAAAGGGGCGAGTTCGAAATTACAGATGTTAACCGAATCTATCTTGAGCATGAAAGCCTGTATGTTGAGATTATGGCTCGTGGCTCGGCGTGGTTAGATACTGGGACACATGGCAGTTTGCTTGATGCAGGAAACTTTATCCGTGTCATCGAAGAGCGCCAGGGGTTGAAAATCTGTTGCCCAAATGAGGCTGCCTATCGATTAGGATATATAAGCGCAGAGCAACTGCTAGCACTTGCAAATCCGCTTGACAGCAGCGGATATGGTGAATATCTAAAAAAACTCATCAATCTAGAAAAAACACCGTTCAATGAAGGTTGAAAATACTTGCCTCAAGGACGTGTTTATAATCACTCCGGAGATATTTGGTGATGATAGAGGCTTCTTCTTAGAAAGCTGGAATTTCAGAAATTTTAAAACGGCTGGCTTGGATATTAACTTCGTACAGGACAATACCAGCCGATCAAATAAAGGAATTTTACGAGGCTTACATTTCCAATTTAACCAGCCTCAAGGAAAATTAGTTAAAGTTGCTAGCGGAGAAGTTTTTGACGTTGCTGTGGATTTAAGAAAGTCCTCGCCAAGCTTTGGTAAGTGGTTTGGAATTACATTAAGTGATTTAAACCATAAAATGCTGTGGATCCCTGAAGGTTTTGCTCATGGTTTTTGCGTGACTTCAGCTACCGCAGATTTCCAATACAAGTGCACGAACTATTATGATCCAGACGATGAGTTCTCGCTCGCGTGGAACGATCCAACTGTTGGAATTAGCTGGCCACTACCGGATTCACAGAAACCGACATTGTCTGGAAAAGATAGAAATGGACTCGCTTGGTCTGAAATACCATTTTTTGATTAGATTTATATAAGCGCTCGCCACCAACTCTGACGCTCTAAGTACCAGTCGATTGTGCGCGCCATCCCACTCTCAAATGTTTCTATGGGAAGAAATCCAAGTTCTTCCTTAATTTTAGTAGCATTGATCGCATATCGCCTATCATGCCCCAGCCTATCTTCCACTTTGGTAATTAAATCTCGGTTCAGCTTTCCTTGAGATGCCTGTGACTCTGGAAATTGCTTAGGGAGCCAGTCACTGCTCTCAAAGCGAGCCTGCAACTCATCACAAAGAAATTCTACAATGTAAATATTCTCTAACTCGCAGTTACCACCAATATTATATGTTTCACCAACCTCGCCACTTTCAATAATAAAATCTACTCCTCGGCAATGATCTTCAACATAAAGCCAATCTCGAATATTTCTGCCATCACCATAAACCCTAATGGGCTTGCCTAATAGAATATTTGTTATTGTTTGGGGAATGAGTTTTTCGGGGTGTTGGTAAGGTCCGTAATTATTAGAACAGTTGCTGGTACTAACCTGTAGACCGTAAGTCTTAAAGTATGCGCGCACTAGGTGATCTGAACCTGCTTTGGAAGCGGAGTATGGTGAATTGGGTTCATACTGACGTAATTCATGGAAAGCTGACTCTTCGGATCCTAGTGATCCAAACACTTCGTCGGTAGAAATGTGGTGAAAGCGATGCTCTTGTCCAGAACCAGATAACCAGTAATTCGTAGCCGCACTCAATAGCGTGTGCGTTCCAACGAGATTTGTTTGGATGAAAATGTCAGGTCCAGAGATAGACTTATCAACATGGCTTTCAGCTGCAAAATGCACAATAGTATCCACTTCGTGCCCTCGAATGGCGGCTAAGACCTTATCAAAGTCAGTTATGTCGCCTTTCAGGAAGGAAAAATTGTCTGATTCTTCTAGTGACTCTAAATTTGCTCTATTACCAGAATAAGTAACGGCATCAAAAACAAGTACAGAATCGTCTGGGTTTTTTTGCTTCCAGTAATGCGCAAAATTAGAGCCGATAAAGCCCAGGCCTCCTGTAATCATTATTGAACTAGACATTGGTGTTTTCCTTCAAATCCTCAAGCATAGATTTTAGCTGTGACCGCCACGGCAGTGGCGAAATACCTATATCTCGGGATGTGGAAGAACAGTCTAGTACGCTATAAGCGGGGCGGGGCGCTAAAGTCTCATAATTTTCAGATAGAATTGGCTCCACCTGAGCGCACCGTTTAATCAAACCGATTCCAAGAGCTTCCTCAGCTATTGCTTTGGCAAACTCATACCAGCTGCACACTCCCTCATCGCTCCAATGATAAATTCCAGAGACATTTTCCTTAGAAAGTGAAATCCAAAG
>MDTB01140508.1_pt1 | contig 21273 bp, 19 predicted proteins | sample 811161 | NCBI WGS metagenome assembly MDTB01 (sample SAMN05326650, study PRJNA326480) | marine metagenome | isolation source: seawater | place: Mediterranean Sea | collected 2009
ATTTTTTTCTAAAATTACTTCTCAAAAAAACCTGAGCCACATAAAGAAAATTGACAATTGAAAAGTGGGGGATTCTGGGGGCAAATTTATTTTACACAATTTAACATTAGACAAAACTCCTTGAAAAACAGTAAGATAGTGTTAAGCGAGGTTAAGTATTGTAAAGTACTGATTTGTCCTAAGTCATTGATTTTATTGAATAATGGTGGCGAATCAGGGACTCGAACCCCGGACCTGCGGATTATGATTCCGTCGCTCTAACCAGCTGAGCTAATTCGCCAATAATATAAGTATATATGTTTACATTACCTAGGAACACTATAAACAAATTATAAAGAATTGTAAGCCGATAAATTTTTTAAAAATAAAACCAAGATAAATCGTGCATAAAGCTTTCTGTAAATTTATAAAGATAATTCTCTATTTTATCTCTTTTAATAATTAAGGAAAAAGTTTAGAGTATGCAATTACAATATAAAGAGTTTCAATTGAACCAATAACGATTGAGCCATGTGACACTAAAATAGCAGCAGTTACTCCTAATTCAAACTCTCCAGGCTCATTAGATACTCCGATACAAACAGCATTTACTGATCAGACTCTTCCTCTAATGAAGTTAATTCCTGGATTTTCTAAGCGACAACGACAATCAAAATTTGGTAAGCGGTAATAATACCAATAACTATGTAAATCCAAAACACACAGAGGGATTTATATGGAAATGATTCGTTCAATTGTGAGTTAGTTTTGAATACTTTAGACATTATGACCAAACAAACTTAAAAAAATAAATATCAAATACTTGGGGTAATAAATTGATGAGTTTATTAGATGAAATAATTTATAAAACAATTCGTGTAAAGTAATTAATACTAGTAATCATTTAATTAAGAAATTGCTACAAATTTTTTATTGTTAATTTTTGTTAGTACATTTACATAATTTATAAAAACTATATCGTTGCAACAATAAGAAATATATTCTGATGATTAATAATCAATTTAAACCCTTAATTACTGTTTTAAAATTTTATTGGTTGCATTGGATCTTAGCATTTTTTTTGTTAATTCTAGCTGCTTCTGTAACGCTCAGTATACCTTTGGCCTTCAAAGAACTTATTGATATTGGTATAGACTCTGAGCAATTAAACAATAAGTTTTTAACCTTGTTGGGGTTAGCTATTTTACTTGCTATGTTAGTTTCAGCACGGTTTTATATGATGTCTTGGATTGGAGAAAGAGTTGTGGCAGACATAAGAAAATCAGTCTTCAGTTTTGTCGTTAACAAGTCTCCAGAATTCTTTGAAACTTTACAATCAGGCGAAGTACTCTCTCGTTTAACTGCAGATACAACACTGATTCAAACACTTGTTGGTAGTAGTATCTCTATTGCCCTTAGAAGTAGTTTTTTACTTTTTGGTGGAATTCTAATGATGTTAATTACGAATTCTTACCTTGCCAGTTTTATGGTATTTTTACTTTTCTTGGTAGTATTACCGGTATTAGCATTAGGCAGAAAGGTTAGGAGTATTTCACGTAAAAGTCAGGATAAGATTGCTGACGCAAGCGCAATGGCTGGAGAGGTACTAACTAGCATATCTACTGTTCAAGCTTTTGCTAGGGAAGATTATGAAAAAGATAGGTTTGCATCATTAATCGAAAAATCATTTGCGGTTGCCAGAAAGAGAATTCTTTCTAGATCACTCCTGACCTCTGTTGCAATTGTATTGGCATTTTCGGTAATAGTTTTTACTCTATGGTTAGGAACTGCTGATGTTGCAAACAATAAAATGTCGCTTGGTGAGCTCGCCCAGTTTATTTTATATGCTGGTCTGGTAGCTGGTTCGATAGCAGCCCTATCTGAAGTTTGGGGTGATTTACAAAGGGCTATTGGTGCAACTGAGAGATTAATAGAATTAATGGGGAAAAATGAAAATTCAAAAGCGACAAAAAAAACCCAAGGAAAGTTTGAATCTAAAAATTCTAACAAAGTTAAAGGTCAACTAAAATTTGAAAATGTTACCTTTTCATATCCATCTCGAGTAAATAATCCTGCTCTATCAAAAATTTCATTTTCTGTGGACAAGGGAAGTTGTGTTGCACTAGTTGGTCCTTCTGGCGCGGGAAAATCAACAACATTCTCTTTGATTTTGGGTTTTTATGCTCCTCAAAATGGAAGAATTCTTATCGATGAGTTTGAAATTTCAAAACTTGATCTAAGTCACCTAAGAAAATCTATTGGACTAGTATCACAGGAACCTGTAATCTTCTCTTCCAGCGCGTTAGAAAATATACGTTATGGAGATTTAGATGCTTCAAATGCCGAAGTCGTGGATGCAGCAATTGCCGCAAATGCAGATAAATTTATAAGGGAACTACCTAATGGTTACGACAGCTTCCTTGGTGAGAGGGGAATTAGATTATCTGGCGGACAAAGGCAAAAAATAGCTATCGCAAGAGCACTGCTAAAAAACCCTCCAATATTGTTACTTGATGAAGCTACTTCCTCCTTAGACTCAGATTCGGAGAGAGAAATTCAGAATGCACTTGGTGTTTTGATGCCTGGAAAAACTTCAATTGTCATTGCTCACAGACTATCAACAGTTACCAAGGCTGATCAAATATTAGTTTTTGATCAAGGCAGAATTATTGAAAGAGGCAATCATCAAGAGTTAATTCTAAAAGATGGAATATACTCACGTTTTGCTTCTAGACAATTTTTTGGAGGTCTGAATGCTTAGATTGGGAATTGACATTGGTGGAACCAAGCTTGAAGCAGTTTTATTGGCACCAGATGGATTGGTTATGTCCAGAAAAAGAATTCCAACTGAGGCAAGTCTTGGATACCGTCACATTATAAATAGAATTGGTGTTTTAGCGAATGAAGTCTTGCGAGGCACTGATTCTTTTTCTTACACAGTTGGTGTTGGGACACCAGGTTCTATCTCTCCCGAAACTAGTTTACTTAGAAACTCAAATACAATCTGCTTGAATGAAAAACCTTTAAAGGATTTAATTGAGAACGAATTAAATTGTCCAATTATTTTAGAAAATGATGCTAATTGTTTTGCTTTAGCAGAGGCTTTACTGGGGGCTGGAAAGAATTACTCGAATGTTTTTGGCATTATTTTGGGTACTGGTTGTGGTGCAGGAATAGTCCTAAGAGGAAGAAGACTCCTTGGAAAAAATTTAATTGCTGGGGAGTGGGGACATCATAGTATAGATCTTAATGGTAGAAAATGCTGGTGTGGGAAAAAAGGTTGTTTAGAAACATACCTATCTGGATCTGGAGTAGAAAATCAATATAGAGCAAAAACTGGCGAAGAACTCACAGCAGAGGAAATTTTCGAATCAAATACAATTGCAGCAACTGAAATTAGACGAACATTTTATGAAGCATTTGGAAGAGGTGTGGCGAATGTTTGTAATATTTTAGATCCAGATGTGATTGTGGTTGGAGGAGGTTTGAGTAATCGACCTGAATTATATAATTTTGGAGTTGATGCGGTAAAAAAATATATTTTTACGGACAACTATAAAACCAATATTGTCAAAAATGCTTTGGGTGATTCAGCGGGCGTTTTTGGAGCAGCTATGCTTGGAGAAAATTTAATTTTTTAACCTCCAACCAATGGATATCAGATAAATGCACAAACCGCTAATCAAAATAGATGATGTGTTACAAATTAACAAACTTATCCATGGTGAAACATCTGATATTCCAAAAATTCCAAATCGAAATCCGTCAATTAAGTAGAAGAAGGGGTTAAATAAGCTTATTGTTCGCCATAAGTCAGGTAAATTACTAGTTGAAAAGAATACCCCAGCTAAAAGAGTTAGAGGATTAATCAAAAAATTTTGAAAAGCTGAGATCTGATCATACTTTTCAGCGTAAATTCCGGCTATTATTCCTAATCCTCCCATTAGTACACAGGACATAATGGCAAACCAAAGTGCCCAAAATGGATATTTTATAGGGGTTTGTACGATGAACAGACAAAAAAGCCATAAAACCATTCCACATGCTAAACCTCGTACAATAGAGCCTCCTAGATAACCTACAAACCACTGCCAAGGACGCATTGGTGAAAGCATTAAAAAGACTAGATTTCCACTAATTTTACTTTGTGTAAGACTCGAGCTGGTATTAGAAAAAGCATTTTGTTGCAAAGTCATCATTACAAGTCCAGGAACAAGGAATGATGTATATGTAATACCCGGTAAAGGTTCAAGCCTTCCATTCAAAAGGTAAGAAAAAATAAGTAAAAAAAGCAGTGAGGATATCACTGGTGCAAGGATAGTTTGAACCCACACTTTACCAAATCTGTGAATTTCTTTTTTAAGAAGAGCGTATACAGCCCAAATTTCTCTTCTTTCTTCACATGTGTCAGAAACACTATTGAATTTAGTTTCCATTTTTTGATTGTATTCGATTGATTTCTTCATTTATTTTTTTAGCTTCATTTCCAGCTGCTTCAATCCAAGAGGTATTCTCGGAAGCAAAAATAATAGAACGAGATGAATTGATAAGAGCATTTTTTTTATTTTTTGTAGTTTTAATTACTTCTGAAATTGAACCACCTTGACTTCCAATACCTGGTACCAGAAGAGGTAAATCAGGATATAGATTTCTAATAATTTTCATATCCTCTAAAACAGTAGCGCCAACTACTAACCCAATTTGAGAATTATTATTCCATTTGTCATTTGCAATTGAGGCTATTTTCTCAAACAATTTCTCACCAGTTTTTAATTCTAAATTTTGGATTTCACTTGCTCCTGGGTTTGATGTTCTACACAAAACATATAAACCCTTATCTTTACGAGCTAAAAAAGGATTGATACTCTCAGTACCCATGAAAGGGTTTATCGTTGTTGCATCACCATTATAACGGTCAAAAATTTCAGAGGCGTAGTGCTCAGCGGTTGTCCCAATATCTGCTCTTTTTGCATCAATTATTAGAATATGGTCAGGAAAGTTTTTATTTATCCAATTTGATAAATTTTCCAATACATTTTCGCAGCGAATTGATGAAAACATAGCAACTTGAGGCTTGAAAGCACAACAAAATGGTGCAGTAACTTTCACAACTTCTTTGCAAAATTCTTCAACTGTTTTTTCTAGATTTATTTTTAATTTATTGTGAAGAGGTTTTGGGAATTTCTTGATGAAGGGATCTATGCCAACACATAAAGAGGAGTTTCTTTTTATTATTGATTCGTGCAATCTTTCAGCAAATGTCATCATCTTGTGATTTGAAAAAAACTAAATTTAAAAAAAAAGGCTCCAAGTTAATGAAGCCCTCTTACTTTTAATGAAACGGATAAAGAACATCATGTTACATTCCCATACCGCCCATACCGCCCATACCGCCCATACCACCCATACCGCCCATACCGCCCATACCTTCCATTCCTCCTCCAGGAGCATCAGAACCCTTATCTTCGACTAGTTCAGAGATCATGGCCTCAGTGGTTAACATTAGGCCTGCAATTGAAGCAGCATTTTGTATTGCAGTTCTGGTTACTTTAGTTGGGTCAACAACACCCATGGAAACTAAATCTCCATATTCACCAGAGGCAGCATTGTAACCTTCATTACCTTTCAGGCTCAACACCTTGTTGACTACAACGCTTGGTTCATCACCACTATTGTGAACAATCTGACGCAATGGTTCTTCAATTGATCTCATAACAATCTGAATACCGGCGTCTTGGTCGTTGTTCTCACCCTTGACTTTAGTAGTCACTTTAGCTCTCATGAATGCCACACCCCCACCAGCGACAATACCTTCCTCGACGGCAGCACGAGTTGCGTGAAGTGCATCTTCCACTCTTGCCTTCTTTTCTTTCATTTCAACTTCGGTTGCAGCACCAACCTTTATGACTGCAACACCTCCTGCGAGCTTGGCTACTCTTTCTTGCAACTTTTCTTTGTCATAATCACTAGTTGCTTCGTCAATTTGGACTCTAATTTGTTTAACTCTAGCCTCGATGCTCTTAGTTTCGCCCTCGCCGTCGATGATCGTAGAATTTTCTTTTCCTATCTCTACTCTTACACAACCACCTAAATCGTCTAAAGTGGTTTTTTCTAGGGTCATTCCTGTCTCTTCAGAAATAACAGTTCCGCCTGTTAAAATAGCCATATCTTCTAACATAGCTTTTCTTCTATCCCCAAAACCCGGAGCTTTAACAGCACATGTTTTAAGGATTCCTCGGATATTATTAACTACGAGTGTTGCTAAAGCTTCTCCCTCAACATCCTCAGAAACGATCAAAAGGGGTCTACCTGCCTTGGCTGCAGCCTCTAAAACCGGAAGCAAATCTTTAATATTGGATATTTTTTTATCGTGCAAAAGGATGTATGGGTTTTCCAAGACGGTGACTTGTTTGTCATGATTGTTAATAAAATAAGGTGATAAATAACCTCTATCAAACTGCATGCCTTCAACGACGTCGAGTTCATTAGAAAGTGACTTACCGTCTTCAACAGTAATTACCCCTTCCTTACCAACTTTCTCCATTGATTGAGAGATAATCTCCCCAATCTCTTGATCAGAATTGGCAGATATGGCTCCAACCTGAGCAATTTCTTTGGTTGTTGTACAGGGTTTGCTGATTTTTTTTAATTCTTCGACTACAGCTGTAACAGCCTTGTCAATACCCCTTTTTAAATCCATTGGATTCATACCAGCAGCAACATACTTCATACCCTCTCGGACTATACTTTGAGCAAGCACTGTCGCTGTGGTTGTTCCATCACCGGCATTGTCAGAAGTCTTAGAAGCAACTTCTTTAACCATTTGAGCACCCATATTCTCAAATTTATCTTTGAGTTCAATTTCCTTTGCGACAGACACTCCGTCTTTGGTGACTGTAGGAGCACCAAAAGACCTTTCAAGTACTACATTTCTACCCTTGGGGCCTAAAGTGACTTTCACTGCGTTAGCTAATAAGTTAACACCTGTGACCATTTTTGCTCGTGCATCGTCGCTAAATAAAACATGTTTTGCTGCCATTTTAATTATTCTCCTTGATACAAAAAATACTAACCTTCAATGATGGCCATGATGTCGTCTTCTCTTAAAACAAGAAGTTCGTCTCCATCAACCTTAACTGTTTGTCCTGAATACTTACCGAACAAAACTTTGTTTCCTACTGAAACGTCAATAGGTCTCGTTTTACCGTCATCTAGAATCTTTCCATTTCCAATTGCCACAACCTCACCTTGATCAGGTTTCTCAGCAGCATTGTCAGGAATTACAATTCCTGATGAGGTGGTTCGCTCGTTATCGAGCCTTTTTACTACAATACGATCATGCAGGGGACGCAATTTCATAAAAACACGCTCCAAATAAATAAGTTAAAAAATTGTTAGTGTTAGTTATACAACAACACTAATTATTAAGGTTAGGTTTATCTTTTCGAAAATCAAGAGCAAAGCAAAAAAAATTACCAAAAGAGGATTAATTCAAAAATTAAGTTGAAGCAAAAAATTTTCCCTGCTTTTCAATTACAGTTTGACACTCAATACATCTAATTTTCCCAAGTTTTAGCCTAGCGGCTGGAATACCTTCAGCACATTCTATACAGTGAATTCCATCAAAGTCAGGATCAGTTTCAGGAGCGGTTCTCCTTCTTGCGACCTCAAGTGCATCTTCGTTAAATTGTGCTTCAATTGCAGACGCACGATCATTTTCATCGGTAAGTTCAAAAAAATTTTCATTCTTTTCAAGTGCCACTTGGAATCTCCTTTCAACTAGATAGTCAGATAATAACTCATAATCATTCAAATAGAGCAGGCAAAACCATATACTTATAGATACTTTGCCCTTTTTACAATGTATTCCTTCTTTTAATGTGGAAGTCTAACATTTAGTTATTCCTTAACAAACATTATTAAACCAAAACTAAATTTATTTTCCAATAATGCACAAATTTTTTTTTAATATACTACTTTTTTTTTTCTGCTTATTCACCTATCCGTCAAATGCTGAAGATTTTAGCAAAGTTGTTAAAGAATTTGAAAAAATTGGAATACCAAATAAATCAATTGGAATTTCAATCACTCAGATACCTACAAAAATATATCCAATTGAAACAATAAGTTATGGTTTAAACCAAGAACTAGCATTTAACCCAGCCTCGGTAATTAAATTAATTACCACTAGGGTGGCATACGACTTGATTGGTAAAAATTATCGGTTTGAAACCAACCTAGCAACCAATGGAGTAATAAATGAAGGCGTTCTAAATGGGGATATTTTTCTTGTGGGTGGAGGAGACCCTAAGTTGGTAATAGAGGATATCGAACAGATAGTTGTGAAGCTTAGAAATTCTGGTATCAATGCGATTAATGGAAATTGGGTAGTTGATGACTCATTATTTGATGTAGCTGACGTAAACCCTTCAGATTTTGATGGAAAACCATCAAAACCATATAACGTGGGACCTAATGCTGCAATGATCAATTTTAAATCGTCAAAGGTTATAATTAAAAGATCTAAAAGAAGCAAATCAATATACATTTCGCTTAAACCTGAATTAGCTGGTGTAAGAATTAAAAAAAAATTGAGAGTTGTTAGAGGTGGATGTAGCAGAAATATTATTTCATCAACCTATGATCAGGACGTATTGCGAGTTTTTGGAAGCATAGGGAGAAATTGCAGATCCTTTGGTTTTTACGCAAGTCTTATGAACCATGAACAATTTGGATTCTCCGTTTTTAAAAAAGCGTGGATTAAAGCAGGTGGAAAATTTAACGGTTCGGCATTCAAAGGAAAAACACCGGAAAATGCAAAGTTATTACTGAAGTGGAAATCGCCAAGAACTTTGAAAGATTTAATTAAAGACATTAATACAATGAGTAATAACCCAATGGCTAGATCTCTCTTTTTGAGTCTATCAGCCAGATCTTTTGAACAAGCATCGATAAACAGGTCAAGAAAAGTTGTCAATGATTGGTTGCTTAAAAAAGGTTTAACTTTTCCTGAAATGGTTATTCGTAACGGTTCCGGACTGAGCCGTTTGACAAGAATTTCTGCTGGTAATCTAACAAGTTTGCTAGCTGAGGCACTTCAGTATGATAATGCAATTGATTGGATTAATACTTTACCAAAAGCAGGTTTGGAAGGAACCGTAAGCCAGAGATTTGCAAATAAAAATATTATTGGAAACGCTTGGCTTAAAACTGGAAGTTTAAATGGGGTACAGGCATATGGTGGATACATTAGGTCAGCAAAAAAAAATTGGTTTGCGGTCACAATTTTAATTAATGACAAATTGGCTAAGGAAGCAAGAGAGGCTATGGATAACTTAATCGAATGGGTTTATGTGTACAAATGAAATTTTTGAAAAATAATTAATATGCAAACTAAATATTTTTTTAATCCTTTCAATGGATTTTTCCTAATATGTGCTGTTTTCATTGTGTTTCCCACGTTTTTCTCTGATCATGGCGCTAAAAGATATGAAGTTTGGAAGGCTATTGTTCTAAATAAAGCAAAAAAGAATAATTTAATTGATTCTAGTGATCGTGATTTAGAATTGTTGAAGATAAAACAGAAGATGGTTTCAAAGTGGCTTTCAAAAAAATACAGAGTTGCTGAAACTGCAGTCGAGAAAATAGTGGAAATTTCTCACAAAGCTGGAAAAAAGTATGAACTCGATCCAAATCTTATTTTAGCAATCATTGCAATCGAATCTAGCTTTAATCCCTTTGCAGAGAGTGGTGCTGGCGCTCAAGGATTAATGCAAATCATGCCTAAATTTCACCAAGATAAGCTCAACCAATTCGAGGAAAAAAATCCTGCTTTATCATACGAAATTAACATTATGGTAGGAGCTCAAATTCTGAAAGAATATATTGTAGCTCATTCTTCATTAAATATAGCCTTATTAAGGTATGTTGGGGTTGGTGTGAATGGAAAAAGTTCATACCCCAACAAGGTGCTTAAACTTCGCTCTAGAATTACTGCAATTACTAAAAGTATTAGTTGATTTACATTACCTCTAACCGACTATTAATTATTGACAATGCAACAATTGATGCTGTTTCAGTCCTCAAAATTCTATTGCCACATTTAACACGAATAAAGTTGCTATTTGTGGCCATTTCCTCTTCATTGTCTGTAAGCCCTGCCTCAGGTCCAATCACCATAATTAAGTCATTACCTTTTGTAAGTTTGACTTGAGATATTGATTCTTCAGTAAAAGGGTCGAGTAACAACTTTGAAGTTCCAATATTTTTTTTGTTAGCGGAAGCAATGAAATCATACCAACTAATTGGATTTAAAACTTTAGGATTTACATTTCTGCCGCATTGAGCGCTCGCAGCATTTGCAACTCTTTGCCAACGGGCAGTTTTATCAGCAACTTTCGAGGGGTGGATTTTGACGTGACATCGAGTAGTCATTATTGGTTGAATTAAATAAACCCCAAGTTCGGTTGATTTTTGAACCACAAAGTCCATTTTATTTGACAAACATAAAGCCTGAGCTACTGTGATTTTGATTGAAGTTTCACGATTGACCTTAATTGAGTTTTTGATGTTTAAAGACACATTTCTACTTTTATCAATGATAATATTTCCGTAAGACTCATTACCTTTGCCGTCAAAAAGTATTACTTTATCCCCGGTTTTAAGTCTCAATACATTTTTTAAATAATGTATTTGTTTTTTGTCTAATGTGTTATTTTTTTCACTCAGTTTTGAATATAACAAGCGAGGTATCAATTAACTCTCCTTTTTTAATTATAATTAGTTAATTAAGGTATGTAAGTTTTACGATTAAATGATAACTGTCACTCCTTTTTTTAAATCATTATTGGTAAATTTTAGTTGAAGATTGATTAATAAACTTGAAACATATAACAAGGTTAGGTTGGTTTAATGGAAAATAAGCAATCTTTTGAAATTTCTGATCAGAATTGCACAAATGGAATTCAATCTTCAAAATTAGCCGATGCAATCAGAATTCTGTCTGCTGAATCAGTTGAAAATGCAAAATCAGGCCATCCTGGAATGCCGATGGGAATGGCTGAAATTGCTGTAGCCTTGTGGAGCAATAAATTAAAACATAACCCTTTGGATCCTGAATGGGTTAATAGGGATAGATTTGTATTGTCAAACGGGCATGGATCAATGCTAATTTACTCTTTATTGTATCTAACTGGCTATGACATCTCAATTGAAGATCTAAAAAACTTTAGGAAATTAGGTTCAAAAACACCTGGACATCCTGAGATGAACATTACACCTGGGGTTGAGACAACCACTGGTCCTTTAGGACAAGGAATCGCAAATGGCGTAGGGATGGCACTTGCTGAAAAGTTACTTTCTTCAGAATTTAACAGGCCAGGTTATCCAGTAATAGATCATTTTACCTATGTTTTTCTTGGAGACGGCTGCCTTATGGAGGGGTTAAGTCATGAGGTATGTTCATTAGCTGGCGTGTTGAAGTTATCAAAACTAATCTGCTTTTATGACAGCAATGGCATTTCTATTGATGGTCAAATTACTCCCTGGTTTAATGAAGATACAAAAAAACGTTTTGAAGGGTATGGTTGGAATGTAATTGGGCCAGTTGACGGTCATGACATTAATGCTCTTAAAACGGCATTGAATGAGGCGATCGAAAATAATCATTCTAGAGATGAACAAAAATTAGCACCAACTTTAATAATTTGTAATACTGTGATCGGAAAAGGATCTCCAAAAAAAGAGGGCACTTCAAAAGCTCATGGTGAAGCTCTAGGCTTAGATGAAATTAAAGCCATGAAAAAATCATTAAACTGGAATGAAGACCCATTCAAAATTCCAAACGAAGTTCTATCTGCTTGGAACGCACATACAGTTGGTCAAGCTAGACAAGATGCTTGGGACCTTCTTTTTGAATCATATAAATCAGAATACCCTCAAAAAGCACGTAGGTTAATTGATAGACTCTCTGGAAAAGTTGACAGTTTCAAACTTGAGAAAGATGTTTTTTCTTTGATAAATGACTTTTTGAGCAGCCCACTCACTATAGCTTCTCGAAAAGCTTCTCTAAAAGTACTTAATTTTTTAGGCCCTCGTTTTGATTTTTTACTCGGAGGTTCTGCGGATTTAACTGGTAGTAATTTAACCCAATGGGAAGGTGCAGAACCAGTAAGACTAATTGGGTCAGGAAAAAACATTGGCGGTAGGCATATAAATTTTGGAGTTAGAGAGTTTGGAATGTTTACTATTTGTAATGGTATAGCATTACACGGAGGCTTCATTCCTTACAACGGTACTTTTTTGGCATTTTCCGACTACGGAAGAAATGCTTTAAGAATGGCTGCAATGATGAATAAGCGAGTGATATTTGTCTTTACTCATGATTCTGTGGGACTTGGAGAAGATGGTCCAACTCACCAAGCAGTTGAACATATTAGTTCTTTAAGATTAATTCCAAATTTGAACGTTTGGCGGCCTTGTGATCCTGTTGAAACAGCCATAGCATGGAAAGAGGCAATCTTGTTTGATTCTGGCCCATCGGCTTTGATATTATCTAGGCAAAATTTGGAACCTGCTGTGAACAATATTAATGATGTGTATAAAATTTCTAAAGGAGGATATGTGTTGCGAAAAGTTAAAAATCCTCAAATCATTTTAATTGCAACTGGCTCTGAGATCGGCCTGGCACTTAAAAGTTATTTAAAATTATCTGAGCTTGGAATTAAAGTAAATGTAGTGTCAATTCCGTCTACAAGCATCTTTGACAAGCAAAAAATTAGTTATAAAAAATCAGTTTTACCAGAAGGTGTACCTAAACTTGTAATTGAAGCTGGCGTAACAGACTTTTGGTGGAAATACAGACCAAAAGCAGTACTTGGTATAGATAAGTTTGGAGAGTCTGCTCCAGCAAAAGACGTTTTCGAGCATTTTGGATTTACTGTTAAAACTGTAGTTGAAACTGTATTAACCATAACAGGAATTATTACTAAAAATAAGGAGGTAAATTAATGGCTGTAAAAGTTGCCATCAATGGATTTGGAAGAATTGGAAAAGCAATTCTTCGAGCAAACTATGAAAGAGAATCCACCCCACCACTTGATATTAAAGCCATTAATGATTTGGGTAGCCCAGAAGTTAATTACCACTTAACTAAGTTTGATTCTGTGCACGGCAAGTTTAATGGAGAAGTAAGCTTAAATAACAATGTGATTTCAATAAATCAAAATCAGATTCAAATGCTTTCTGAGAGAGAACCTAAATCACTTCCTTGGAAAAATTTGGATATCGATGTTGTACTTGAATGTACAGGACTATTTACAAAACGAGAAAACGCATACGATCACATAAAAGCTGGAGCAAAAAAAATACTAATTTCAGCTCCTGGAGCTGATGCCGACGCTACTATTGTGTATGGGGTTAATCATAGTCAACTTTCTAAAAATCACTTCGTAGTTTCAAATGCTTCCTGTACAACAAATTGTCTAGCCCCAGTTGCTCAATGCCTTAACGATACAATTGGAATTGATTCAGGTTTAATGACGACAATTCATTCTTATACAAATGACCAAATTCTTATTGACAGTTATCATTCGGATGTAAGAAGGGCTCGGTCAGCCACCTTATCAATGATTCCAACAAAAACTGGTGCTGCATTAGCAGTGGGTCTGGTACTTCCTGAATTAGAGGGCAAGTTGGATGGTTTTGCAATGAGAGTTCCAACAGCAAATGTTTCAGTGATTGATTTAACTTTTATTGCATCCAAAAAAACTAGTTTTGAAGAAGTCAACAAAATTGTTGAAACTGCGAGCAAGTCCAAAAATTTAGATGGAATTTTAGGCTATAGCAAATTGCCACTCGTATCAATCGACTTTAATCATGACCCTCGGTCGAGTGTTTTCGATTCGACTCAAACTCGTGTATCACCAGATGGAAAATTAGTTAAAATCTTATCTTGGTATGATAATGAGTGGGGTTTTTCAAACCGCATGATTGACACTGCTGTTAAGTTAGCTGGAACAATTTAAATTCTCAATAATTTGTAATGTACTTTCAAAATATTTCAGATTTAGATTTAAAAGGCAAAAGAGTTTTTATCAGAGCTGATCTTAATGTACCAATTGACAACTTTGGCAATATTGCAGATGATTCAAGAATTAAAGCCTCTTTGACAACAATTAATCACGCAATTCTACAAGGGGCGTTTGTTATGGTTACCTCGCATCTTGGCAGACCAAAGGAAGGTTTTATAACCAATGATTGTTCACTTGAAGTCATTAGAGAAAGGTTATCCAAATTAGCGAATTTACCTGTGTCATTGATTGCTAACTGGGTAGAAAAAACCTTTGAAGTTCGAAGAGGAGAGATCTTTCTGCTTGAGAACTGTCGTTGTAATATTGGCGAAAAAAGTAATGATGTTTCCTTGGTAGATAAAATGACAAAATTATTTGACGTTTATGTAAATGATGCTTTTGGAACAGCTCATAGGAGAGAGGCTACTACTTATGGTTTGGCACTAAAAGCAAAAGAGGCGTGTGCAGGGTTTTTAATGGCCGCCGAGTTGAATGGTTTAAAAAAAATTAATGAAAACCCTGTCAAACCATTAGTGGCAATTGTTGGTGGGTCAAAAATTTCCACTAAACTTGAATTACTCACATCACTTTTAAAAAAAGTTGATTTTTTAATTGTTGGTGGAGGAATAGCGAATACTTTTATAAAGGCCCAGGGGCATGAGGTCGGTAAATCTATTGTAGAACATGATCTGATTCAGGTTGCCCAAGACCTTATTCAAATGTCTGCAAAAGGAGATGGTAAAATATGTATTCCAAGCGATGTAGTTGTAGCAAGATCCTCTCATAAAGGAAGCAGTTTCAGGAATGTAGATGTTAGCGGTATCTTTGAAGAAGAAATGATTCTAGATGTAGGAACGAAATCTTCTAAAATATTTGAAAGCTTGGTCATGCAAGCTAAGACTATTATATGGAATGGTCCCGTTGGTTTATTTGAAGTAAAGGAATTTTCTACTGGAACTAACTGCATTGCAAATGCTGTAGCAAATAGTTCGGGATATTCTGCAATTGGAGGAGGGGATACAGTTTCTGCAGCAAGTATGTTTGGTGTTTTAAAAAAAATTAATTATATTTCTACTGGTGGGGGCGCCTTTTTGGAATATCTACAGGGAACAGAATTACCAGCAATTGCTTCTTTGTCAAACAACAGAAATCAATTATGAGTTTGGGAGTTAAATCCACTAAAATTGTAGCCACCCTCGGACCTGCAACTAATTCTCCTCAAGTAATTGAACAGTTGATTTCTGCCGGTGTGGATATTGTTAGGATGAATTTTTCACATGGATCTTCTAATGACCATATTAAAAGAGCATCATGGGTTCATGAAGCTGCAAGTCGATTGGGTCGTGATGTTGGGATTTTAGTTGATCTTCAAGGTCCAAAAATTAGGGTTGGAAAGTTTAAAAATGGCGAAGTCGACTTAAAAATTGGTCAAGCTTTTTCTTTTGATACTGAATGTGAGTTTGGTGATGAACTTAAGGTTGGACTGGATTATAAAGAGTTAGTAAAAGACGTAGACAAAGGTGATATTTTATTGCTAAATGACGGTCAGGTTTCAATGGAAGTCAAATCGGTCACTCGTACGACGGTGGAATGTAAAGTCCTTCACGGAGGTATTTTGTCCGATCGCAAAGGAATTAATAGACAAGGAGGTGGGTTATCAGCTCCAGCTTTAACCCATAAAGACAGGAAGGATATTATTATTGCTGCTGCGATGGGGGCTGATTACCTTGCCGTTTCATTTCCCAAATCCGCTGAGGATATGATTGAAGCTCGTCGTTTATTGAATGCAGCGGGAAGCAATGCTTGGACAATAGCGAAGATTGAAAGAATCGAAGCTATTGAAAATCTGCAAAAAATTTTAGAAGTTTCAAATGGCTTAATGGTTGCAAGAGGTGATCTAGCAACAGAAGTTGGAGATGCTGCTGTTCCAGCCCTTCAAAAAAAAATGATTAAAATGTCTCGCGACTTCAATAAACTAACGATCACTGCAACTCAGATGATGGAATCCATGAAATCTTCACCAGTTCCAACTCGAGCAGAGGTTTCTGACGTAGCTAATGCAGTGTTAGATGGAACTGATGCTGTAATGTTGTCTGCAGAAACCGCAACAGGAAAATACCCGATAAGAACTGTGGACACAATGTCCAGAATTTGTATTGAGGCCGAGAAGTTTATCGAAGGAACTCTAGATAGTCACTTTTTAAATAGAACTTTTGAACGAATTGATCAGTCCATTGCGATGGCATCTTTATTTATTGCACGACATTTAAAAATTAAGGCTATAGTTTCATTTACACAATCTGGATCGACTGCTCTATGGATTTCTAGACTAAATTCAAAAGTCCCAATTTATGCTTTTACCCCTGATGAAAAAAGCAGGAAAAGAATGTCATTGTATAGAGCAGTCAAACCAATTTTTTTAGAATATGAGCTGAGTGACAGGGAAGAGTTGATTAAATTTTCTGAGCAGAGATTAGTAGATGAGGGAGTTGTGACAATTGGTGATTTGATTGTAGTTACAATTGGTGAACCAATAGGTCAGTCAGGAGGAACAAACACCATGAAAATAGTTAGAGTATCCGCTTTACCAATAAAAAATTCTAATCAGCTAAATTTATAATAATTTTTTAGTATAAGAAATGACAATCTTTCATTCTAAAATAACTTCGTTGAACCTAGTTAACAGAGGTAAAGTAAGAGATATTTACGATATTGACGAAAATAAAATATTGATAGTTACTACTGATCGTGTGTCAGCATTTGACCGTATTATTCCGACAGCCATACCGGATAAAGGAATCATCTTAAATGAGATATCTGAGTTTTGGATGAAAAGATTTTCAAAGTTCATACCTAATCATTTGACTCAAGACTCACCCGAAAAATTTGTAAAAAGAAATGAAATAAATGAAGTTTTGGGTAGAGCAGTTGTAGCAAAGAAACTTAATCCAATTCGAGTTGAGGCGGTTGTAAGAGGATACATAACTGGTTCAGCATGGAAAGAGTACTCTCAGGATGGGAACGTTTGTGGTATAGATCTTCCACCGGGATTACAAGAGGGAGATAAATTAGAGTCTCCTATTTTTACACCTGCCAGAAAAGCATTGTTAGGACAACACGATGAAAATATATCCTTCGAGATGTCTAGTAAGGAGGTGGGTCAAAAGTTAATGGAGCAAATAAGATCTATCAGCCTTAGATTGTTTAACGACGCACATATTTTTTTACAAAAGCTCAATATTAAGTTGGTTGATACAAAATTTGAGTTTGGGTTGAATTCTAGTAATGAACTTTTCTTAATTGATGAAGTGTTAACCCCTGACTCGTCGAGATATTTATTTGATGATTTACATTCCCCTGATTTTAATCAAACTAGTTTGGATAAACAATTCATTAGAGATTATTTAAATAAAATTAGTTGGGATAAGAAATCAACACCTCCAAAACTTCCAAAAAAAATTGTTTACAAGGTATGTGAAAGATACAGGAAGATATTTAATTTAATTCTAAAGAGGGAAAGACCTATTGTTAGCGTTGTAATGGGTTCTGAGTCTGACTGGGAAATAATGTCAAATTGTGTAAATATTTTTAAACATTTTGATATAACTTGTGAATATCGGGTTTTATCTGCCCACCGGATGCCTGACGAGTTGTATGAGTTTGCAGAGGATTCTTTGCCCAGAGGATTAAAAGGAATTGTTGCTGGTGCTGGTGGAGCTGCACATCTTCCTGGAATGTTGGCAGCCAAAACCATTATTCCAATTTTTGGAGTACCAATCCCATCAAAACATTTAAATGGTGAAGATTCACTGTATTCTATTGTTCAAATGCCTAAGGGAATTCCGGTTGCTACTTTTGCAATTGGTATGCCAGGTGCAATCAATGCTGCACTACATTTAGTGGCAATTTTGTCTTTATCTGATCAATCACTCAGAGAAAAACTTGATTCATACAGAGATAGTCAAACAATTACCGCTAGGTCCATGAATTTTAATTTAGGTGAGTCTTGAACATAGGGCTTTTAGGAGGTGGTCAACTGGGTCTGATGATGATAAAGGCCGCAAAAAAATTAAAACATAAAGTTATTGTTTTGGATACGGATAAAAACTGCCCAGCAAGTCAAGTATGCGACAATTTGATTGTTGGGGAATATGGTGAATCAAGCAAACTAAATTTGTTGGCTGAGAATTGCCATACATTTACAGTGGAAACTGAAAATGTTCCTATAAAAACTCTTAATTATCTATCAAATTTCGGACCAGTTAGACCATCAGCTGATTCAGTTTCCATCTGTCAAAATAGAATTAAGGAGAAAAATTTTATTTCAAGTATTGGGGTACCGGTTGTACCTTATTTTGAAATTCAAGCCGAAGATGACCTTAATAAGATACCTTATGATTTACCACCAAGTATTTTAAAAACAGCACAGTTTGGTTACGATGGTAAGGGACAGATTCATGTTAATTCAAAAAAAAATCTAATTGACAGTTTTTATGATTTCGGGGGAGTACCTTGTATCTTAGAAAAAAAAATCAAATTGAATAAGGAAGTTTCAATTATTCTGGTTAGAGATCATTCTGGTTCTGTTGTTCACTATCCAGTTGCTGAGAATCATCATGAAAATGGTATTCTTGACACAAGTTTTATGCCAGGTGATATTCCTAAAGAAAAAGAGAGTCAGATTATTTCCTTTGCATTTAATATAATTAAGTCAATGAATTATTGTGGTGTTCTTTGCATTGAATTCTTTTTGTCAGAGGACAAACTATATGTTAACGAACTAGCTCCTAGACCTCATAATAGCGGACATCAAACTATTGAGGCTTGTGTTTGTAGCCAGTTTGAACAACAAGTCAGAGTATCTACTTCAATGGCACTTGGTTCTACTACTTTGAAATATCCTGCTCGTACAAAAAACCTTATGGGTGATTTATGGTTCACAGGATTAGATAAAGGAAAAATCAACGAGCCAAACTGGAATTTATATAAAAAAACTGGTGTTTTTATTCATTTATATGGCAAAACAAAACCTCGTTTGGGAAGAAAAATGGGTCATTTAACTGAGATTTTTCCAAAATGATTAGTCAGAACTATGTCATCAAAAAGGCTTGTTTTGAATTTTAAAGAAACCATCAATCAGGCTGTCCAAACTCTATGTAATGGCGGGCTTGTTGCATTTCCCACTGAGACAGTATACGGCCTTGGGGCAGATGCGATGAACACTGATGCAACTAATCGAATTTACGAAGTAAAAAAACGCCCAAAAAACCACCCTCTAATCGTCCACGTCTCCTCAATTGAGCTCGCCAAAAAATTAGTCAAAAGTTGGCCAAAAAAGGCTGATGATCTTGCAAATAAATTTTGGCCTGGACCAATGACCCTTGTGTTTAAAAAGAATAATGTTCTACCGTCATGTGTTACTGCTGGACAAAATACAGTTGGCATAAGAATACCATCAAATAAGATTGCTTTAAAATTACTTAGTAAATTTGCCAAAAATGGTAGCGGTTTTGTTGCAGCTCCATCAGCAAATCTCTATGGCTCTTTGAGTAATACAAGTTATAAGGATGTAAAAAAAGCAATCGGAAAGTATTTAACTGATTCGGATCTCCTTTTAAAAGGAGATGGGGCGCTCTATGGTCTAGAGAGTACAATTATTGATTTTTCTACTGATGAAATCGCGATTTTGAGACCAGGCAGCATAACTAGAGAAAGCGTCAATAAATTTTTAAAAATTAACCTTCAACCAAATATTTCAAAAAAAAATTCTCCAATAGTTTCCGGGTCTTTAAAAAAACATTATTGTCCTTTGACCCCTCTATACATTTATGAACATGAAGAGATTGTTAAAAGACTTAAAAAAAAATTATTTCAACAGAATACGCACGAAAAGTTTTTTTACTGGGGTTCAACTTTGCTTCCACTTAAGTCACTAAATTTAGACCAAGAAATAGCACCTAACAATTCGAATGAATATGCCAAGCTTTTATATACAAAGTTAAATTACCTTGATAGAAAAAAATACAAATCTATTTTTTTTGAGGTACTACCAAATACACCTGAGTGGGAAGCTATCAACAACAGGTTGGAAAAAGCCAAAAGTTAATTTCTCATATCTTTCACCATTTTTTGATACTTTATGTTGTTTTCAATAAATTCAGTTCCATGAGGGACGAAACCTTCTTCTAGAAAAAATTTTTTGTTTTTTATCTTCGTATTAGTAAAAACGCTTGGCAATTGAATATTTTTGGCCTCGGTAATTATTTGCCTTAATATTTTTTTACCATAGCCTTGACGACGAAATTTATTCATAACTATAATTTTACTAATCTTACCGTCTCCCTCTAATCTACCCATACCTATAGGTAAGTCATTCATCTTGATTATGGCGTGACGACTAATAAAGTCTGAATGGTCAAATCCAAGGGGAGTTACTTCTTTTTTTAAACTAATTTCTTTCCTAATAACTTCTAAATAGGGTTTCAGAGTTGTCCAGTCTGCGATACAGATAAGTGATTGTTTTTTGGAATTATCGGAAACAAAAGTATTTGACCATTTTGGTTTTTTTAAATTACTCCATATTGCGTTTGGCCACCATGGATCAGTTTTCCAGCGAGGTATAACGTGCCAATGTAGATGTGGTACTAAATTACCCATACTTGCGACGTTAATTTTGTGAGGATTATATTTTTCTAAAACAAATTGTTCGGCTTTAATTAGTTTTTTAAAAATATAAATTTGATTTTCTTTTGATAAGTGGCTCATTTCTTTAACATGATCATTCCATATAAGCCTGTGAACTCCAATTGACCCTTCTTCGGCAAGAGAAATAAAACGATATTTGTCATCTTTCCAAATTATGTTACCTCCATCTTCAGAACATAATTTGCAAAACTTCATTTTAAAAAAGGATTTTAGTGGGTGACGGTTGATTAAAAAAAATAACTAAACTAGGAATTTTTTCATTTAGCATGATAATCAGAGTATGTTTTATTATCCCCTTTTATAATCATCTTGCTTTCACTGGATTTTGCAAGACCAACAAATAAACCCAGACAGGCTGCTAATGTCATTAAAGTCAACCTTAATAGAAGTCGGTTAGTTGATTTGGAAATTTTAAACATAATTTAAATAGTTAATGTATTAGTTTAAATTTTACATAACTCAGAATTGCGTTTATGACGTTTTTTTCATAAGTTATTTACTTTTTGTTCTGTTGATCTAG
>MDTB01010559.1_pt1 | contig 21272 bp, 16 predicted proteins | sample 811161 | NCBI WGS metagenome assembly MDTB01 (sample SAMN05326650, study PRJNA326480) | marine metagenome | isolation source: seawater | place: Mediterranean Sea | collected 2009
AAATTTCAAAGGCTTACATTGTTCGTGCAAGCCTTTGCATAAAATGCTTTAACTCTTAGCAATAAGAGGGGTTCTGTGGTGGTTCTGGTTCCGTTTTTGCTAATGATGGTCCAGCAGATACTTTTTCTAATTTGATTTCCATATGATTTATCTCCTTTTTTTAATTTAATATTTTTTTTTAATTCAACGATGCTCCAAACTGAGGGCTTTTTAAAAGTGTTCAGTTATTTGTCAACTTAAATTTAAATTGCAAAGACTTACATTGTTCGTGCAAGCCTTTGCACAAAATGTTTTAACTCTTAGCAATTACTAGTATATGTAGGATTATTAACTGTTTTTGCTAATGATGGTCCAGCGGATACTTTTTCTAATTCGATTTCCATATGATTCACCTCCTTTCGTTAAGATATGGAGAGGGCTCAAATGTATGGATCTTCTTTAAACCCTCTCGATATCCCCCCCATTAATTTTTTATCTCTTTTTGTAACTATTTATTTTTTCTCGAGTGCTAATTCTTCTTTTTTCTTTTCAATACATCTAAAAAAATCACCTATTGTTTTTAGATCCCCAAGTTTATCATCAGGAATTTCAATCCCAAATTCAGATTCTATATCAAAAATAATTTCAATAAATGTTAATGATTCTATGTTCAAATCTTCCAATTTCGTATCACTTTTCAACATATTAATATCAATTTCAGGTTTATATGATGATAATATGTTTATTAATTTTTCTTGATTATTCATAATTTATTCTCCTTTATGCATATTGTTTAAATGCTAAAACAGCATTGTTATTTCCAAACCCAAATGAGTTGGATATTGCCGCTCTAATTTTTCGTTGCCTTGGATTATTGGGAATGTAGTCCAAATCACACTTTTCATCGACCGTTGTGTAATTCATAGTGGCAGGTTCAACTTGATTAGATATTGCCATAGCGGTAAAAACAGCTTCGATAGCTCCAGCAGCGCCAACTAAATGACCTGTCTGAGATTTGGTTGAACTAATATGTAGTTTTTTAGAACACCCATTAAACGTTTGTTTGATTGCATTTGTTTCGGCTAGATCATTTGCGATTGTGGATGTTCCGTGGGCATTAATATAATCAATGTCTTGGATCTCCAATTGAGCATCATCTAAAGCGATTTTCATTGCCAAAGCAGCATCATCTCCAGATTCAAGCGGAGCCACTGGATGAAACCCACCATTTGATGCCCCATATCCCGCTAATTCAGCGTAAACCTTTGCCCCTCTTTTTTTAGCGACGGCTTCTTTTTCGAGAATCAATACAGCTGCCCCTTCCCCCATAACAAATCCATCTCGTTTTTTATCGAATGGACGGGATGCCTCTTCAGGAGAATGATTATGTGATGACATTACCCTTAATGAATTAAATCCTGCAAATGTCATTGGCATTAATGGTGACTCGGCACCACCAACAATGATTCTTTCTGCCCGATTTAACTTTAAAAGATCCAAAGCTTGTCCAATTGCATGCGCACTTGATGCACATGCTGTACTGATGGTCATATTTGGCCCCAAACACTTCCATCTTTTAGCAATTAAGGTAGAAATTGCGTTTGGATTAACGTTTGGAACAGTTAATGGATGTACGCCAAATGGACCTATTTTGTATAAATTGATCAGTTGAGATTCAGCAAAAAAAATGCCGCCAAGTCCACTTCCTAAAACAACACCTGTTTTAGAAAAATTGTCATGCGTTGTCAATCCGGCATCTTGCATTGCTTGATGAGCCGCATCTAGCGCATATTGACCAATCCTATCGACCTTTTGATTTTTATCATAATCATTAAACCCATTATTTTCAGGTAACTCAGCACCAATTTTACATCGATAGTTTTCCGTATTAAACCGTGTTAATGTTTTAATGCCAGATTTTCCTTTCAATAGATTTTCCCAATTATTGTTTTTGTTAAGCCCTATTGGGGAGACGACTCCCAATCCTGTAATTACTATTTTTTCAGACATGCTCAACCTCCTTTTTAATTAATTTTTTATTTTTAAGTTCAAATATTTCGGTAACGCCATTGATAAATGCCATATCGTGAGTAATTAAAATAATGGTCATTCCGGCTTTCGCTAATAAAACCCCTTGTTGAATCGATGCCTTAATTGCCTCATCTAAGTTATTTGTAGGTTCATCGAGTAATAAAACCTTTGGGTTTTCTACCAATGCTCTGGCAATGGCAATTTTTTGTTTCTCTCCGCCTGATAAATTATTTCCTTTTTCCGTGACTAATGTCTCAATTCCTAAATCAAATTTTTTCACAAGATCATATACGCCAGAAAGCAAACAGGCATTATCGAAATCAATTTGAGATACTTTTCTTCCCATAATTATGTTGTCTTTGATGCTTCCCTGAAATAAAAACGCCTGTTGTGGAACAAAACTGATGTGTTTTCTTAAGATGTCTTCGGAATAATTGCTGATTAATTGACCATCAATCTTAATGGCACCCGTATTTGGCTGATACAAATTTAATAACAATGAAAATAAGGTTGATTTGCCTATGCCATTTTTTCCCACAATACAATTAACTGACCCAGGTCTGATAGTTAACGAAAGATCCTCAAATAAAAGCTCATTTTTTTCATAACCAAATGAGATATTTTCCAATTTAATTTCGCCTTTAATTGGACCATTCAATGGGTTGCGATGCGTTATCTTTTTTGTATCAGTCTGTGGAAATATTTCAAATATTCGTTGAAGAGCAGTTACTTCATTAGGTATTTCTGATAGCGTTGAAAACACACTAGAAATTGGTTGAAACAAATAATTGAACGCATAGCTAAATGCAACTATTTCACCTACGGTTATTCTGTTGGTTAATGTCCAGTATCCGCCTAATCCCCATAATATACTACTTCCAACAATTGGGAATAAGGCAAATACCAATCCCATTTTTGCCTCTTGAACATTAAATTTTGTTAATTCTGTTTCACTTTCTTGAATAATTTTAGAGGCACTTTGATGTTGATGATCATATGAATTTGTTAGCTGAATATCACGATTTCCTTCCACTTTTTCAAGTAGCGATGATTGTAACCTTCCTTTAGCTTCATGGTTTCTTTTGGCTCTAAATTCTAATGTTTTCATCATCCCTAAAAATAATAAGAAGAATAGTGGGATCATCGTGCCTGATATCAATGTTAATTTCCAATTCATCCAAAACATAACCCCAATTATTCCGATGACACACAAAATATCTTTGATTACATTGGCTATTCCTAAGGGTAATAAAACCGTTAGTTCATCAAGGTCTCTTGTCATCCGAGACACCAAATCACCCGATACAAAGTTTGATAATCGCTCATAGGGTAACCGTTGAAGTTTTGAATAAATCAAAGACCTTAATTGTGATCGAAACTTTTTTCGAACCGATGCACCTAATAAATTTAAAGAAAAAATTAAGATTGCATTTGCAGCTAACGATCCGATCAATACACCAACAATGATTGCCAATTGTTTCGGGTTACTTCCTGGAATTACCGTATCAATTAAATAAGCATAAATAGCTGGAACCGGTATTGTTGCCAAGGCTGATAATAGCGACAAGACTAATAATATTGTAATTGTTTTGCGATATCCCTTTAAATACGAAAAGAAATGTCTTATTAATTTTATTTTTCCCATAATTCCTCCAATATTGCCCAAAAATGCCATTGTTCTGGGTTATTTTTAATCCAATTTTCTATATAACTCACAATCAGTTGAGTTACCTTTTCCCCATTAATTGATAATGATGCTTGTTCATCAATTACTTTTAATGTATCGATCGGCTCACAAACAATTAGTTGGGATTTTCCATCTGACTCCGAGGTGTACACCGGCATTATGATGGCTTGACCTGCAATTGCTAATTCAGCGGGACCACAAGGAAAGTGTGCGGTTTTATCAAAGAATGAAACTGGAGTTGTTTTAACTAAATCAGACTTTATGTCACACAATGTTAATAAGACGTTTTTTCTCCTCAAAAACCGGATTGCATCAAGCCCGGGTTTATCTCTGAGCCTAAATAGTTTTAAATTGGCTCCTAGTTCACGAAATTTACTGTAAGCAGCCGTTTCCTTTTTAGAGATGTTCATCCATTTGATAATTCCAACCTCAGCCGTTGATGGTGCCAATGTAGCTAATTTTAAAAACCCTTTAAAAAAGTCCCCCATGTGAATTGAAACTATCACTACTGGACGATTTAATTCATACAAATGGTTTATGTGCTCTTTTCCAACAATATCAACCTCATCTAGTATTTTCTTTACTTTACTTAATGGATTAACGGCCATATAACGATAGGTTGAAAAAAACGTCATATAATTTTTATGACTTTCAAACACAATACGTTTAATTGATTTAGAAGACTTTGAGGGAAAGATTGATTTTACTGAACGATAATTTTTGGTCATTGTTTTTCGACTAATCTTTACTAGAATGATGGTGAAGATGTGAATTAATTTTTTTAGACTATTTTTTGAGAGCATTATTGTGAAACAGTCAATAATAAATATAGTTAAGCTCATTTATTCATACCTCAAAGCAATTGCAGGGCTTTGTTTGGCTGCCCAATTTGCAGGATAGGACCCTGACACAATACCAACGATTAATGATACAAAGAAAGATATTGTAATAAAGCTCATTGGAAATAAAATTAACTTCCCAACAAAAATCATGATAATTGCAACAATTACCCCGCCAAATATGATGCCAAATATACCTGCAATACTACTTAATATTACGGATTCCATTAAAAATTGATTAAAAATATCGCTTTCTCTAGCACCTAAAGACTTTCTTATACCAATTTCTTTGACTCGCTCAATAACTGATATGGTCATGATATTTGCGATTCCAATTCCCCCCACAATGATGGCTATTGAAATTGATATTCCCAACATCCACGATACGATTCCAAGAATTGTATTTGCAGAGTCAATGTAATTTTTCATTGCTGAATAATCATATTCAAAAATATTTTGATGACGATCTTTTAAATATGTCATTACCATCGTCGCCGTTTTTATTACTAAATCAGATGATTTAGCAGAAAATTGAATATAATTAATTTCTTGGCCATTCTTTTGAATTGATATTGAAATTGGCGCAAAAACTCTTGTATTTGGATTTCCCGAATTGGCCCCAATACTTTTTAATACCCCTCGATCTTTCTCTTTTAATACGCCAATGACGTTGTAATAAGTTGATCCTAATAATATCTGCTGACCAATCGGATCTTTTGATCCAAATACTTTTGTTGCAATATCGTACCCAATTACGCAAACCCGTCGAAGTGAGTTAATGTCATTTTCATTGAGAAAGCGGCCAGATTGAAGTTTATCATTCTCTATATGAATAAATTCATCATTAACATAATGAATCTTAGATAATGTTTCGCCACCTTCAAAACTTAACCAGACTTGTTCAGTCACTACTGGTGTTATCCAACGAATCGACTTAATATCTTCTTTCAAAGCCTGCACATCATTAAAGAAAATTCCTGAGCCATTTGGCTGCCATTTATTATTTTTTTTCGGCGATGTTTTTTGATACACCCACACAGTATCAAACCCAAATGTTTTAATCTCTTCAAAAATAAGGGCTTTCCCATTGGTGCCCATAACACCAATTACCATAATCCCTGCAACCCCGATAATAATCCCTAACATGGCTAAAAATGTTCTTAATTTTTTTAGGCGCAAACTTTCAAAACTCATTTGAAAAATCTCTTTCATTGAAATTGTCATTGGAAACTGTCCTTCTGAATTCGGCCATCTTTCATTAAAATGGTTCGTTCTGCTTGATTAGCAACATCAAGATCATGTGTTACTAAAATAATTGTTTTTCCCTCCCGATGAATGAGTTTAATTAAGTCTAAAATTGACTCACTCGTTGCTGAGTCTAAATTACCTGTAGGTTCATCTGCCAAAATCATTTTAGGGTTTGTGACTAATGCGCGCGCAACTGCAACGCGTTGTCGCTCACCACCAGATAATTCAGACGGGGTATGGTTTGCTCGATCTTTTAGGCCAACCTTTTCAAGTAAATCTAACGCCTTTTTTTCACGCTCAATCATTGGCATCCCCTGATAGGTTAATGCCAATGCTACATTGGCAAGGGCAGAATAATGCGCGATTAAATTGAATTGCTGAAAAACAAAACCCAATGTCTGACTTCTAAACATTGACCGTTTATGATCGTTTGCAAGACTTAACGCTTCGTCTTCGAATAAATATTGCCCTGAGGATGCCTGGTCCAAACACCCGATAATATTCAGCAAGGTTGTTTTCCCTGACCCTGATGATCCAACCAAGGAAACAAATTCTCCCTTTTTGATTGTTAACGATAAATTGTTTAATACACACAATTTGTTTTTGCCAAGATTATAATTCTTGTCAATTTTAGATAATTTAATTAAAGCGGTCATAAATCACTCCTTCGTTAAACTTAATCCCACTTATTATTTCAATTCGACTTTGATCCTGCACCCCAACTTCAACTTTATGTAATTGTTGATCTTTCTCTAAACGAACAAAATATGCATTATTTGTTTTTTGAACAGCGCCGATTGGTAAATATTCACAATTATCTTTATGAGATAATACGATTTCTAAATCAACACGGTTCCCAGGATGAACATTGTACTTACTAATATCTTGGAGAATAGAAACCTCGACTTTCATCCCAGAGGCACCCTTATTATCTTTAATTGACGGCACAACAACACTAACAACACCATTGACAATTTGATCTTTGAAAATTGGTGATTTAATTCTTACTTTTTGCCCAATGTTTATTTTGTGAGCTTCATATTCTCTGATAAACACTTCAATTTTGAGTTGTTTTGTATTTTCCAATTGCATGAGTAAAGTTCCTTGTTGAACCATTTGGCCTTTCTCTATGAAAACCGTTGAAACAGATCCCTTAATTTGGCTATTAATGTTATGTAACTTTCGTTTGTGTTTTAAGTGTTGGATTTCCTCTAATCGTGCATCAATCATCACATTTAATTTATCTAACTTTGATTCCAATGATTGGAACTCTTTCATCGATATAATTTTTTGTTTTGCTAAAATTCGCTTTTGCTTTATCTGACGCTCAAGATTTTTTGCTTCAATAGACTCTGATTTCCATTTAAATATGGCCTGATTAATTTGATAATCAATATCAACCTTATCGAATGATATGACCAATTGATTTTTTGTTACGTCTTGCCCTTCGTTTACTGAAACCAATCCAATTTGACCATTTGTTTCAGAAAATATTTGTTGCTTTTTGATAGGAACAAAAACACCGCGCTCTTGAATCGACTCAGCAATTGTTCCTTGATTAAGATAAATCAAAGGTGTTGACACCTTTTCACTTGAGTTCAAGATTGCAAATCCACTCAATAAGATACTAAGCAATCCGATACCAACCATCCACTTTTTATTTTTCATTCGATTTATACCTCCTTAAATATTCGTCCCCCTCGCCAATATGAAATGCTAATTCATGCAATGCAATTTCAACTTGTATTGCTGTTTTTTTGAACATCAATTTGGTTTCTGCTAACTGGATTTGAGTGTCAATTATGTCCGCATTTGACAATTGGTTTTGATTAAATTGCAACTTTGCTTCTTTTAATAAAATCACCATTGAATCATAATTTTGTTTGGCTTGATTAAATTCCCTGAACGCTTTTTGACAGGTTTGAATATACGTTTCTGTTGTTAAGGTTTCCATATCGGCGTCCTCTTTTAGAGATACCTTAGCAATATTTTTTTGAAGGTCTGTTTTATTGAGCTCAGCAAGGTTTTTAAACCCTGAAAAAAGATTATATTTTACCGCAATTAAAATATATGAATTGCCATATTTTAAATCATCAAATGCTTTTCTAAACTGATTATTAGAATCAAAATAATCGACCCCTGCTTTTAACATTACTTGCGGCATAAATGGACTAAAACTAATCGTATGGGCATGTGATTGAATTTGAATATCAATTTTAGATTGTTTAATTCGTAATGAACGTTTAGTTTTCGCATTGCGTTTTAAATATTTAAAAAACTCTTCTCGGGATTCTTTTTTATTTGGCAATGTTCCTAATAGAAGTGTATTTTTCGAAACGCCTAGCGCTCGACTTAGCTGATTCATTGATTGCGTTAGTATTTCAGATCTTAATTTTGAATCTTGTTTTCGACTCACTAGTTTAATATTTGCTTCTCTGAGATTTTTTCTGCTTAAAAAGCCTTTATCTGATTTTCTTCTCAAAAAATCACGCTTTTTTTGAGTAAGTTGGATTAGTTTATTTGCAGACTCGAAATCATTACTCGCTGACAACGTGTTCCAATATAATTTAGACACCTCGTTTTGTTTACTTGCCAACGCAATACTATAATCTATTTCAGCTTTTTTAAGGTTTAAATCAGCAACCTTAATTTGATTTAAAATTCGGCCACCTGCAAATAATGTTTGAGATAGCGACACATTAAACTGACTGCTATATTTTGATGGCGCTGTTGGGAAAACGGTAAGATCATCCCCTAAGACATTAATTGTTGCTAATGGATCTCGACCTTCAGCTTTATAGTCTTTCGAATCCAATCCAAATTCAGCATCTACTTTAGGTAATAATTCGGCAACTGCAATTTGATGATCGGATTGTTTGATTTTAATTTTCTTTTTTAGAATATCTAATTCTTTCGATGATCGAATCACAGTAGAAACGGCCTCGTTTAGAAATAATTGATTTCGCTCTTTTGAGACTACATTAAAGTTTAATATTAATATTAGGAATAGTGTTGTTTGTAATAAACGAAATGATCGAATAGAAAATGAACTATTTATATTTATTACACTCACTATGTTTGCCCCCCCGAGATTTTTTTTATCTCCGAAAGTATTAAGATATCTGCGATTATTATTGTCAATATTTTTTATCATTTTAAACTTCCTCTTCTTGTTACAGGTTCAACAATATGGGAATTTTTTATCAAAAACTATCGTTCAAAAGGGGTATTTTCCCCCAAATTATATCCTCCTCCCCCCTCCTCCTTTGGATGTACTTTAGACACAAAATACGTGTTTTTCACAATGTTTCAATCGTTGATTTATGATATTACTTTATGCCACTAACGTTATTTAAAATGATTGAACTATCTTGGTTTTCTTATTAATGAATGCTTGAATCGTTTGACAATATTATTTCCATGCAATTTATAGATTCCTTTTTATTGCCATTTACATCTATCCGTAAACTTTGCCAATTTGATTTGATAAAATATTAATTCTTAAATCCCCAGTTTACCAATGCAACGGGGTCTTTATTTACTTTATAAATGCGGCACTCTTTGAACTCTTATGCGGGTAAAAACACATCCAATATTGTCTATTAAGTCGCTAAAACCCCTGAGGTATTAAGCTTCTGTCAATTTTCTTCCAACGTAACTTTTAATTAAATTTTTACTCGCCAATTAAATTTGTAAGCAATTAGACGTGATATAAAAATAGCACTCACCGAACTTATCACTACGGTTGATGATGTAAAGTAATTTAAATTTGTAAGACCAACATAAAAACAAGCACCTAAAAATGCTAGAGAGGCGTAGAGCGTTTGATTTTTGGTAAAAATCATTGGAATTTCCTTACATAAGGTATCCCTTAACACGCCTCCAAATGTTGCGACAATGGTTGCTAGAATTGCAACAATTATGGTTGGATAACCACTTTTTTGTGCCATTTGAGCCGTCGTTATAGCAAACACTGATAAGCCAAGAGTATCAGGAATTATCAGCCAGGATGATTTCACCTTTATCTTTTTCACTAAAGATAATAAAACTACGATTACGAAAATAATAAGTGGGTATTCAGAATGATTAATCCAATATACTGGTTGAATATCTAAAATCACATCCCGTATCGTTCCACCGCCAAATGCAGTAACCCATGCAATAATATAAACCCCTACAATATCAAAATCTTTTTTTTTGGCTAAAATAACGCCAGATAATGCGAATGAAATAATTCCGATTGATTCTATAATATAAAAAAAATGTTCTGAAAAAAGATCTTTCACAATATCAATTATAAAATAAATACCATCATAGACAACTATTACTTAGCTTATTTTTGAACACTATTTAAAGGTGAAATTAAATATGATAATATGCAAACACTTCATTAAATAGGAGATATCAATGTCAAACCATAAAATAGAAACAATGTCATTACATGCCGGCCAATCGCCAGAGCCTACTACAGGTTCTCGTGCCGTTCCAATTTATCAAACCAGTAGCTATGTATTTAAAGATACTGATCATGCAGCAAATTTATTTGCACTAAAGGAGTTTGGCAATATTTATACACGAATAATGAACCCAACAACCGATGTTCTTGAGCAGCGAATTGCAGCATTAGAGGGTGGTTCAGCAGCGCTTTGTACAGCAAGTGGCATGTCCGCTATTTTATTGGCGATTCATACTATATGTGCGGCTGGCGATCATATTGTTTCTTCGGCATCATTATATGGAGGAACAGATACATTCTTTAGATATACATTACCTAGAATGGGCATTACAGTTGATTTTATTGAAGATATGGATGCTGAAAAGGTATCTAATGCGATTAAAGATAACACTAAGCTTGTTTATTTGGAAACCGTCGGAAACCCGAAAGGTGATGTTTTGGATTTAGCATCTATTTCAAATGCTGCCCATGAACAGAATGTACCGGTTATGATCGATAATACATTTGCGCCATCGTTATGTACACCAATTAAACAGTGTGTTGATATTGTTATCCATTCCTTAACAAAATGGATTGGAGGTCACGGCACATCCATTGGTGGCATTATCGTTGATGGTGGAAATTTTAATTGGGGAAGCGGCCGCTTTGACGACTTTACAGAACCAGATCAAAGTTATCACGGGTTAAAATATTGGGATGTTTTTGGTAATTTTCCAGGATTAGGGAATGTTGCATTTGCAATCAAAGCTCGTGTTCAAGGCTTACGTAATATGGGAATGACATTGAGTCCAGCAAACGCATTTCATTTTATTCAAGGCATTGAAACCTTACCTTTACGTATGGAAAAGCATGTTTCCAATGCTAAGAAACTTGCGAATTGGTTACAAAATCACTCAAAAATTAGCTGGGTCAATTATACTGGATTTGAAGACCATAATAGCTATGAATCTTGCAAAAAATATCTTAATGGCCATTTCCCTTCTGTTTTTACATTTGGAATTAGCGGTGGATACGAATCTGCAAAATCATTTATTAACAATGTAAAATTAGCTAGTCACCTAGCAAATGTTGGTGATGCAAAAACACTGGTTATTCACCCGGCATCAACTACGCATCAACAATTAGGTGAAAAAGAGCAACAAGCCGCAGGGGTTATACCAGATATGGTTCGAGTTTCAGTTGGGCTTGAACATATTGAAGATATTCAAGCTGATTTTGACGCTGCTCTTAACGCATAGCTCATTTATTAAAAAAGGGGCGCACAGCCCCTTTTAACTCATTTTCTTAACGTATTATTGTTTATTGTTTACTTAATTTTAATCTGACCCTACATCAATCTTTGATTATATATTATAGTTTTAGTTGATGAATTCGTCATTTGGAGGTTACAAATGGAAACACGATCAATTAAACGACATTTAACACATGACTCACTCCCAATAAAAAAACCACGACTCGATTTTCCACTGCACCATGCGATTCGAACTAAAAATCCAGCCGCAATTATTCGACTGTTGGCATCAACATTAGGACATGACTTATTACATGAGCTTCATAAAAAAGATGATAATGATCATCGCCCACTATTTTATATACGATTTATTTCATCTCATACAAAAGAGCCAGTTCTAACACACCTTGCACGCCAGACTTATGACTTAATTAAATCGTATGATTCATATACTCAATTAGTTGAACAATTTCCGGAAATTAATGATACGCTTGGAATTTCAGATCTACAATTTTGTCTAATTAAAGGTATTCAACCATTAAATTTAACGTCAGATTTACTATCAAATAAAAATACATTTAATGATGATGCACTCGCAATTACAAATAAACAAAAAAACCTGATATGTGCACGACAATGTTACCAAACTCTTTATGATGATTTTTACTCAGCTCAGAGCTATCAAGACAACATGCTCTCCAATAATGGGATTAGTAAACTTCATTTTGCGTGTTTAAAAGGAAACTTTAAAGCAGTTAAAAACCTATTATCCTCAATAACAAAACATGATCAACCCCTGCTCGCTAAAGATTTGTTTGGAAATAGTCCATTACATTTATTAGTGCTATTTAATTCCTTCGACAGTATAAAAAAAATAATGACACTTTTTCAATCAAGTGATGGATTAATTAAGAATTATAACATTGGAAATAATGCACTATTTAAAGCATTTGATTTATTATCAGCCAAAGTAACATCGGAGTCAGAGTTAAAAATAGCACTCTTATTGTCACCATTTGATCAATCAAAATTTCCTATCGAAATTCTTGGAAACCCCGAACTTAACACAATTTGCTATGATGACTTTAGTCCATTATGGCGATCCGTTAAAAATAAATGTTGTACACGACTTATCAGTGTGCCAAATCAGCCGGATGTTTTTGCGCTAATTCGTTATCCAGAATTAGGCATACGAAATAATTTTCTATTACAGAAAAAGCCACGATCAGGGGTTACTGATAATTGGTCACTCGAATCATTTATGACTCAGTTTCCAATTCATCAAAGCATCGTTATTATAAAAGATGACCAAGCGGATAAGGCCCTTGAGCTTTCAAAACATCCGGATCAATTTAACAATCTAAAAAAGATTAATCAAGACTCTAAACAATACCAACATGTTTTTTCAGTCTGTAATGAATTAAATATCCCCTATTTAGTGGATCAATTGTTTCTCCCCCCAGACATTTTTTCACCGAACTTTTCCAGCTTATTAAAATCGTTATTACTTTGGATGATTATTGTCGATGATTTTAACGAGCAATCCCATGCACTTGTATCAGACAATCATTATAAAAACCTTGCATATATTCTTGACTCATCCAAAGAGCCCCCCACAAAATCTCCGTTTCTTCTTGACCCGATGTATGAGATGTTGCGGCATATTGTCGAATCTTTTGATCAAGAAATTACAAAGCCAGAGTTACAAATCAACTGGAAAATGTTGTTATGGAACCATATTGATTCAACAATTGAAGAAAAAAAACTTAAGACACTTACGCCACCATTTGACAAACATACTACGCACAACTTAGAAAGGGTTGGTATTGAAACGGTTGGCATTAAAGTAATTTATGAGTTATTACTTGCAAATATTAAAATTGATACCAACAAGCACCCATATTTTAAGCATAACCTTTTTGATCTTCTAGCATCTATTGCCCGTCATGGAAATAATATTCAGTCGATTATGAAAGAAATTTATGAGGACACTAAATCTCTAACAAAATCTCAACTTCTCGACCCAATATCACAAATAACATCATCACTCGCTGTGAGTTTTCCTGTTTTTTTTGCTAGACAAAACAATTCATCATTAATTTATGGAATTCAAGCTGAAACCCTCATTTATGAAGAGAAAATACAATCATTGGAAGCGATTCTTTCGTCGTTATGTAAAATTTATCCAACCATTGCTGAGAATGAATGTGCTCGCAAAACCTTATTCAATATGATTTACTGGACCACGGAGGGAGTCCCTCAATGGACCGCATCATTGAAGCGCTATCATCACTGGGTTTCTCAAAATTGAATCAACCAACTACGACTCATCCATTTACCATCGAAATCCTTTGAACAAAGTTGTGCCGTTAATTCTTTTGCATGGAACCCTAACTCTGCTTGTGATTGATCTAATTTAAATTTACGATAATTCGTGCTGAACAATAATGCCCCATTATGTTTCAAACTGGTTTGACATAATTCAAGAAGTTGTGACGCATTTTCTTGAATATGAAAACGCTTTACATGTTTTCGTTTAGATTGACTAAACGTCGGAGGATCGCAAATGATAATATCGTATTTTGTTTTATTTGATTTTAAAAATTGAAGGACATCTGCAGTACAAATTGAGTAGTTTCTCTTTGAAAATTTATTTAATTCACAATTCTGATGATGCCACTGTGAATATGTAGGGTTCACATCGACTGATGTCACAAAGCTTGCACGACCTTTTAAGCAATAACAGCTAAAGCTTCCCGTATAAGAAAATAAGTTTAATACTCGCTTTCCTTTTACCTGTTTAGCAATATATTCGCGGGTTTTTCGATGATCAATAAATAATCCTGTGTCTAAATAACGTGTTAAATTCAAATGAAATTTCAGCCCCCACTCATTAACTACGAGCGCCACGTCTTTTTTAGAATAAATTTGATTAATCACATTATCTTTTTTTCGAAACTTTAATATGACATTTGCTGGATTAAGTTCATTTAATTTAACACTAATGTTGTGAATTAGCTTTTGTTCATTTATTTGTTCATAGTTGTTATCACATACCCAAACTAACCAATGTTGGGGTAAATAATCAATAATAAAGGGCGCTGCTGCAATATCACGGTCAAAAATTCGAAAATATTGGATATTATTTTTATTCGCCCATTTTAATAAATGACGGAACCGCTTTTGAATCCGGTTATTTGTTTCTTCTATCAAATCATTAACATCTTTCATTGCAAAACCAAATTTGATTAAAGTACTATTAATCTATCGTGTCAAAAGGTTTTTTTAGAAATATATTTGAAATTACAAAGACGTATATTTGGACAAGTTTATTATTTAATTTTTTTGGGTTAAAAATGCTAATTGACACAGGAAACTTTCAAATTTTATCGCCTGTTTTATTTTTTCACTTTGTTGTTACAATTCTTATTACAATCGGCTTAAGTTTTCCTAAGCCTTCAAAACACACTTTTTTTGAGTCTATTTTCCATTCGTTAACCATACTTCCAACGCTAATTATCATTTTTTTAAATAGCCCTATTTCGTTTTTACACCTGATATTTTATTTTATATTTATCGTAAGTATAATCATGACGATTCAACTTTGTTTATCGTTGTTTCAGCCATCCACTTATCAATTATTATTTACATTTATTACCCTCATTTTTATATGGGGAACTAACTTAGTGATTGAATCTATAAATGTTGTTTACAATGTCTTAGCACCTCTTAGCATCTCATATCATTATGCGCTAGTTGTTGAAGGAATTCTTCACACAGGAACTGTGATCTATATATTGTTACTTCCTTTAATTTTTTATGGACTTAATTATGCAACAAAAGAATCGAATTAACTTACTTTTAATTATTGCTTGTTTAGTAGGCATCATTTCCGTCATATTTTCACAAAAGAACTCAAGTTATCTTAATTTATCCAAGTCAGTCACCTCAACCCCATCAAAATTCTTAGCGTCAAAATTAACGTCTGTTTCAACACCAATTAAAATCACTATTTTTGCATCGAAAGAACTTTCAAATGAATTAGACCTTGACTTATTAACGCGTTGGATTGAATCTATTTCACCTTTTATGACGACAGCTTTTTATGATACCTCACTAAACCCAGATAAAGCTGATCATTTTGATATTGCTACAGATGGTGTAATTGTGATTGAATTTGATGGAAAGCGACGAGATATTGACCTTATTGAGCAAATTATTTTAAACGAGGGTCATTCAATTGCTAATATTCAAAACATACTTACTCGAACATTGCTTCAATTAACTCAGAAGTCTCAACCAACTGTATTAATTATTCACTCGAGCTCGTATTCTTTGCTTGAAAATACTGACCCCCTTGGTTTGCAAGTATTTAAGCAAATTACTGATTTTAATTTTTTATCAATTAAAGAGCTTCATGTAAATGAACTGCGCAAATTAAATCAAAAGTACGACTTAATTATTTTTTATAAATTAGGACAAATAACACAAGATCAAAGAACTCAACTAAAACAGTTATATGACGAAACATCATCTGTCATTATCTTTAATCATCCCAAGTTTTCTCCGGCCATTAACGATATTATATTAGCTGACAATATTCAATTTAGTTCTCGTATCGTTGAAGATGATGCACACCATCTTATTCGATCAAAAAATCAATTGATTATTAATTACACGTCAAAACTAAATCAATCACTTATTGGCGTCTTTCCTTTTACAGGATTTATTGATCATGAATCATCGCCCGAAATTAAAACACTCGCAGCGTCTGGTGAGGATTCTTACTTTAAACTAAATAGCACCGCCGTACCAGGACCTTTTTCTATCATTATTCAACGCAATGACAATAAGCGCACGTATATCAACAACTATTTACTGGCAACCAATTTTTGGCTTACTCAAGGAGATAATCAATTTATAGTTGAAGATATTCTTCAATCACATTTGGATGACTTCCCAATAATTTCATCACCTGACATTCATCAATCAAACATCGTCCTTACTCGGCATTCAATTATTACGTTTTTACTACAGCTCATTATTTTACCAATTGTACTCTACATTTTAATTGGGTTTATTTATTTAAAGCGATCAAAAGTTTAAATGGATTATTATTTATTAAAATTTAGTACCTATGAATCATTTTCTGAGGATGATATTATTTAACTAATATGACTGCCAGTCAATCACAAAAAATTATAAGTTCTGTTAAATCTTTATTAAAAAAAGATCCTTTACAATCTAAATTTATGGATGTTATTTGCTCGCAAATGTCAGAAAGAACGTTGACTGGTCTTAAAACAAAGGAACTTCATGATTTCATATTAATTCTTTATGACTTCTTTATCATTAAATATGACCAAAAATCGCAAATATATATCGGTAAACCTAAGCTAAAATCCATAACGCTTACCAATAAATATATTCTTAAAATGAGCCAACCTGATGCATCACATTTGTACATTACTCTCGAAGAGATTCTACGTAAATATAATTTAAGAACAACACGTCGTCTTCATCCAATTGTTGGTATAAAACGAGATAAAAAAGGCGCCATTATTGACATTGTTTCTCCGGATCAAAGTTTTGAGCGACGGTCGTTAGTTTTTATTGCTTTTGATCGCCTAAAAAACCCTAATCAACTTAGTGAAATAAAACGAGATCTTGAATTTCGTATGAAGTGTATTCAACAATCCCAACAAGACTCTGATTTAATTTTTCAACAACTCAATTTTGTATCAAAACAGTTAAAATTATTAATTCCATCTCTTTCTGCAGATTGGATTAAGTTACTTACTTGGTTAAATGACTATAATTTCTCTTTCTTTGGTTGCCATGTTATTGATCGAAATGGGAATCAAAATAAAATAACGTCATCGCTAGGTATTTGCCAAAAAAAAGTTAAGATTAACGAATTAATAAATCCCGACAATCATATTCTTGAACATTCAAATGATGAAGCTTTTATTGTGGATCGCACAACCATTTCAAGCCCTATTCAGCGGTTTGAGCCATTAATGAAAGTATCATTTAAGTTTCATACTACTCAGTATATTTTTTATGGTATTTTAAAACGAAGTTCTATGTATGCTAGAAATATTGATACCCCGCTAATTAATAAAAAAATGGCCTACATATTTAATGAACGTCGTTTTTTGTCTGGCTCTTATGACTACAACGAAGTTATTCGAATTTTTAACGATATCCCAAAATTTGAATTATTCAGAACAACGAAAGAAGATCTCTTAGAAATGGTTGACTTTATTATGTCGATTACTAATCCCAACCATATTCAATGCTTTAAAAAATTCCAAAAAAATACAAGACAATTAAAATTATACTTCGTAATTCCTTATTACTTTTTTAGTCAAAAAACAGTAGCGTTAATATCAACTTATATTTGTAACCAGTTAGACTTTACTTTTCACGAAATTTTACCAATAACTGCCCCTGAAAAATGTCGCATTCATTTTCATTTTAAATTAAAAACAAACGATACATTACCAGACGAAGAAACGATTGAACGAACACTCACAAATCTTGTCCAACCATGGGAAGATCAACTACTTAATATCATTATGTCTAAAAACCCTGATTTATTGGTTGATGATCCTGATATTATTGATAAAATCCCATCCCATTACAAAGGTAGAAACCAACCGCAATCTGCGTTAAAAGACCTTTCACGCTTAAAAGAATTATCTGATTTAGATCCAATTTTATTTGAATTAGTTCCTTTTAATTTTCCAAAATCATCTGATTTAGCAGGTAAAACATCGATGCTCCTTGTTTATCATCGTACAAAATTAAACTTAACCAATATTATGCCAATTCTTCACAACTTAGGAATTCATGTTATTGATCAGTTAACATCTCGGTTTGGGGATTCAAAATCAACCATTGGTTTTATTTTAGCTTTTCGTTTGGTCGATCAAAACTTAAAAAAATTAGACGAAAAAAAATTAGAAACTCGATTAAAAGAAATGTTGTCGGCTATTTTTTTACAACAACTTCCAAACGATGTCATTAACCAACTTACATTGTCAAGTTCGTTAACAATGTCGTCTATTTTTATTCTTCAGGCATTTCGAAATTATACATTTCAAGTTTTCTCAACTAATTACTCATTAGCGATTATTAATCAAACCATCATTAATCACCCAAGCTTTATTCAACGATTAATGGATCTTTTCATCTTAAAATTTGATCCAAACATATCCAAAATAAAACGGGATAAAGAAATTAATCAATGTAACAATTTTCTCAATAAATACATCAAAGATGTTGTTCAAATTGTTGATGATCAAGTTCTTCGACGATTGCTTTCAATTGTATTAAGTTGTGTTAGAACCAATGTGTTTATAAAAGACGCTGATCAACCATTAAGTTTTAAGTTTCAATGTGATCAAATTTTTGGAATGCAAACCCCTATTCCATTTCGCGAAACCTTTGTTTTTGATTATTCGTTAGAAGGTGTTCATATTAGATTTGGCGAAGTTGCTAGAGGTGGCCTTAGATGGTCTACACGTTTGGATGACTATCGAACAGAGGTGCTTGGGCTTGTAAAAACTCAGCAAACAAAAAATGCGGTTATTATTCCGGTTGGTTCGAAAGGTGGATTTGTTATAAAGAATACCTTAAAATCTACTGATTATCATGTTGGCGTTAGTGAGTATCAACGTTTTATTACGGCTATGCTTCAATTAACTGATAACTATAAAAAGGATAAACCGTCCGTCACAAAAAATTTAATCTGTTACGATGAATTTGATCCTTATTTTGTTGTTGCTGCCGATAAAGGGACGGCAACATTTTCTGATTATGCAAATACGGTATCCTTGTCAAAAGGCTTTTGGCTCGGTGATGGATTTGCCTCCGGTGGAGCGCATGGTTATGATCATAAAAAAGTTGGGATTACCGCACGAGGCGCTTGGGAATGTACGAAGTTACATTTTAAATCATTAAAAAAAGATCCTGAAAAAGATGTATTAAAGGTTGTTGCTGTTGGTGATATGGCTGGGGATGTTTTTGGAAATGGAATGTTGTTAAGTAAAAGTATCCACTTAGTAGGCGCATTTAATCATCGGCATATTTTTATTGATCCAGCACCCGATAGTAAGAAAAGTTGGCAAGAAAGACAACGCCTATTCAAACTAAAAGAATCGTCATGGCTAGATTATAAAATCATTTCAAAAGGCGGCGGTATTTTTAATCGATCATCAAAAGCAATTAAATGCTCGCCTCAAATAAAAACAATGTTCAACATCACAGCTTCAACAATCAGTGGCGAAGACTTAATCAAAAAACTCCTTGAGTCCAATGTCGATCTTATTTGGTTTGGGGGCATTGGAACCTATATTAAATCTTCTACAGAATCACACATTGATGTCGGTGATCCAGCAAACAATAATGTTAGAGTAAATTCTAATGCTGTTAAAGCGGCTGTCATTTCTGAAGGTGCAAACTTAGCAATCACACAAAAAGGCCGTATTGAATATGAACTTTTTGGTGGAAAAATTAATACTGATGCAATTGATAATTCTGCGGGTGTAAATATGTCAGATTATGAGGTTAATATTAAAATATTATTATCTACATTTAAATCACAAAAAATCATTACATCAGAAACTGCTAGAAACTCGATTTTAGAAAAAGCCACTGATGAAGTTACGTCACTCGTTCTTAATAATAATATTGAGCAACACAATCTAATTTCAATGGATCAATATCGATCTATTCAACAGCCCTTTTTTATTGATCACACCATCAGCGAACTGATTCAATTGGGACTCTTGAACCATATTGATGAGCAAATACCAACGTCCAAAGAACGTCAAGAATTGTATAAGCAAAACATTCCACTCCCTCGTCCAGTGTTAGCTAAATGTCAGGCTTATGTAAAGATGAGATTAAAAACAATTCTTTCAAAATCTGACCTTTTTAGTAGCCAAGTTTATGACGACATCTATTTTTCATATTTTCCTAAATCAATTCAAGCACTTGTTCCTAAATCGAAGTTTCCAAATCATCGCTTAAAAGAACAGATTATAATTACTGAATTAACTAATTATTTTATTGGTATTTTCGGCTGCTCTACATTTGAACTTCTTTCATTTTCTAACCAAATACCAATTGATATTGCCGTTCACCAGTTGGTTTTTCTTGAAAATATTTTTGAGATTAAACGAAAACGGCAAAAACTCATTCATCATTGGTTAATTGATACAAATACTGCTGTATTTGACCTTAACCGATCAATTTTAAATGCTAATCTGATTTGTTTCCTGTTAAATATTGATTTAATACCATCAAAAATTAACCAATATAAAACGATCATTTCTACATATTCTAATTTTGAATTCCCTCAATCTATTGTCTGTCTCTTTCTGAACTCAAAACAGCCACAAAGATTATTAAATACATTAGAGCAACTTGATGCGGCTATTGGTATCATTCATAATATTCATTTAATTGAATCGCTATTCATTAACAACCTTGTTGAATACACACAAAAAACATCGGTACTGTCTGATTTAGTTTTTTGTTTACGTGATTGCTTAGCTTTAAATGGTCAACAATTCAGCCAGCTTATTGCAGATAAGCCTCAAACGTTAAGCAAAATTTCTAGTCAAAATGATACACTACCAAATTTATTTTTGTATTCCTTTAATTTGAGGCACTTCTTGAATTCAATAAAAGACTAATTATTACTTTTTCATAAAAATTAAGTTTGATATAATTACGGAGTGAATTCAACTAAAAATTTATTGCCTGCAGGCAAGTACAAACGTCTTTATC
>MDTB01133232.1_pt1 | contig 21269 bp, 21 predicted proteins | sample 811161 | NCBI WGS metagenome assembly MDTB01 (sample SAMN05326650, study PRJNA326480) | marine metagenome | isolation source: seawater | place: Mediterranean Sea | collected 2009
ATTTTTGCTGTATAATATTTGAAAATGGCATTTTACACCTTTTCTAACGAAGATTCACAAATTATTTCTTATTTTTTTGATTAATTTTATTTATTACACAAATGGATAATTTTGGTCTGATACTAATTTTAGTTCTTATTGTATTAATTTTTATATCTGCTTTTTTCTCAGGGTCAGAAACTTCTATCACTGCCATCAACCAAATAAAGCTTGATAGCGCTGCAGAGAGTGGTAAAAAATCGGCAAAAAGGGTCAATGCTTTAAGAAATAAAATTAACGAAGTATTAGGCGTAATCTTAATAGGGAATAATTTAGTAAATATTTCTGCTTCAGCTCTCTTAACATACTTTGTTATCAAAGAATTTGGTGATGAGTATGTATGGGTTGGTACTTTAATTTTAACTATTTTGGTGATAATTTTTGCTGAAATAGCCCCAAAAAATTACGCAGCGAAAAAACCTGAAGCCATAGCTTACCCAGCAAGTCTAGTATTAGAATTTTTAACTAATTATTTTGGCTGGCTTTCAAGAATTCTTAACTTTTTTAGTTCATGGATTACGGGTGTAAAAGGAGGTGAAAATTATTTTGCGCAAAACTTGAATAGGCAAGAACTAAAATCAGTTTTAGACAAAGATACTGAACAAGTAGACAAAGAAGAAAAGGAAGCAATGAAGTCTTTACTAGATTTAAAAGAACTTTCTGTACAAGATATTTTGATCCCAATGAATCAAGTAATAAAACTGAATTTAGATAATATTGATAATTTTGATAATGAGGAGAGAAATCGATTTTATCCAGTTTATAGAGAAAATGAATCAGAGATAATTGGATTTATTCACTCTAAAGAAATTGAAGAACTTGAAAATTTTAGAAATGATTTAACTGATTTTCTTATAGAGCCATATTACGTTCCAGAAAGTACACAATTATTTGCTCAACTAAAAAACTTCCAAAAAAATGGATCTGAAGTTGCATTAGTCGTTGATGAGTATGGGGAGGTGACTGGACTAATTACTCTCGAGGACCTTATTGAGCTGATAGTTGGTCAATTTAATGCTATGGAGCCAGAAGATAACTATGAAATAGTTGACGAGCTTACAATCATTGCAGATGGATCAACAATAATAAGGGAGCTTAATAAAAAACTTGAATGGAATTTACCTGAGGAAGGAGCAAAAACTCTTAATGGTTTAATTATTGATCATTTAAACCAGATACCAACTAATAATGTATGTATTGAAATAGATTCATTTAAGCTGGAAACATTCAAAATAGAATCAAACAAAGTCATTAAGTTGAAAGTATCTAAGACTAATTAAGCGTACCTTAGTAATAGCCCAATTAAAGCTGTCAATATAAATCCAATCAAGATAATCTTCTTTGGGCTGTTCATCCAAGTTCGGGTCTTTCCAAAAATTAAATTTACCACAAAGAATAGCAATGAAATTATACTCAGCCATAATGCAAACGAAGACCATCCAGGCCCTATACTTCCATCCACATCTAATAATGGGTTTAATACATTTTTTGTTTGAGCGGAATAGAGCATCAAGGCCAGCAATGGAATTGAAAAGATAGAATTTGTTCTTATCGCTAAGTCATATCTTAATTCGCATTTTTGCGAGTCTGGTGTTTGAGCTATGATGCTTTTTTGCTTTCTCCAGATTATTAGCCATGTGTTTAAGAACATAATTGTAATTAACAACGAAGCTACTGAAGTACCTATATTATAGGCATAGTCAATATTTGAAATAAAACTCATCAAATAGACTGAGAGTAAAAATGAAACAAGTGCAGACCATTTCATATACCACATTACGTTTGCTTGGATATGCAGAAGATATGATTTTTTTTCATTTCCATCTATGATTTTGAGGTAATTCTGAGAAATTAAGCTTGAATAAAGCGTTAATCCAATCCATATAACTGTTGCTACAAAGAATAAAAATATTATTACTTCATCATAGAAATTTAGTGAAGAATTCATCAGAATTTAAGTATTACCTTTCCTATTAGTTCCATAGTATGAAACACTTTTTTTGTCTTGCTAGATGGGTAATTCTTATTATCTGAAATAACTTTAAATTTATCTTCTTCTATCCAGCACACTCTTTTTATAACTTTATTTTTTAACGAGTCTTGAATAATCACTAAATCGTTTTTTTTAATTTTTTTTGTGGCAATTGATAGAACATGTTGCCTTGGCTTTAAATTTGGCAACATGCTCACTCCCTTAACTTTAAAAATATTTAACACTTATTTTTTTGGTACAACTATATCTACATGTGGCAAATTAGATGAAGTAATAACTTCAGTCTGGACATCTTTTGATGACCAAAACATTTCAGCAAATTCATTTACTTTATCGAGGAGTTCTTCACCATTTTCCCTAGCTAGTTCTTGTTTGCATTTCGATGCAGCCATCATTATTGAGTGAGCAAGTTCATGAACGTTCGGGAATTTTTCAATTTGAGGTTGTTTGAAATAGTCTCCCCAAATAGTGGTAACTTCTTCCTTAACCTTATGTGCATGTTCCTCTTTTTGAGATACTAATCTATTTAGCTTAGCTAAATCACTTTTAGAGGCAGGATTATCTGACATCTCATCTATGAGATCAATTAATCTCAGAACACTTAGAGCTGCGTACTGAGCCATGTAAGGATCATACACTTTACATGGTATGTCACAATGAGCGCTTACTGATTCAAATTTAATCATTTTTAATTCTCCTAACATTTAAAACTTTTCTTGTTTTCATAAAAATTAATAAAACCATCATCATGTATAGAATAAATTCTGCTCCATGAAGATGTATGTGGCCTAAATTATGTGCAAACACAAAATTTGGAAAGACCATCAAAAACATAAAATTTAACAAATTTTTCATAATTTAAGTTTAATTTAAAGTCGAAAAAAAGGGAGCTTTAAGCTCCCTTTTGTAGTGTAAATTTAATTTACATCATTCCGCCCATATCTGGCATACCTCCAGGAGGCATTCCACCTGCAGGGGCATTATCCTTGGCGGGTAGCTCTGATACCATACATTCTGTTGTAATCATCATGCCACCAATTGAACCAGCTGCTTGAAGTGCAGTTCTTGTAACCTTTGCAGGATCAAGTATGCCCATTTTAAGCATATCACCGTATTCACCAGTCGCAGCATTGAATCCCTCTGAACCTTTAGAGTTTTTAACATTCTCAGCCACAACAGATGATTCTTCACCTGCATTACTCGCAATAGTTTTTAAAGGGTACTCAAAAGCACGTAAAGCTATGTTAATTCCTGCTTGTTGATCTTCATTAGCTCCCTTAAGGTTTCCAACTTTTTGCAGCGCTCTCATTAAGGCAACTCCCCCACCTGGAACTACGCCCTCTTCAACTGCTGCTCTTGTTGAATGTAGTGCATCCTCAACTCTAGCTTTCTTTTCTTTCATTTCAACCTCTGATCCAGCACCTACTTTAATGACAGCAACTCCTCCAGCAAGTTTTGCTACTCTTTCTTGGAGTTTCTCTTTATCGTAATCAGATGTTGTTTCTTCAATTTGAGTTCTTATTTGCTGAACTCTTCCACTAATTGTTGATTTTGATCCTGAGCCATCGACTATAGTTGTGTTCTCTTTGTCTAAAACTACTTTTTTTGCAGTACCAAGATCTTCAATAGTTGTAGTTTCGAGAGCTAATCCGACTTCCTCAGAAATTACTCTTCCACCTGTAAGCACTGCAATATCTTCCAACATAGCTTTTCTTCGATCACCAAATCCAGGCGCTTTACATGCAGCAACCTTCACAATGCCCCGCATATTATTCACAACTAGTGTTGCAAGAGCCTCCCCTTCAACATCTTCAGCAATAATCATCAAAGCTTTACCGGATTTAGCAACTCCTTCCAGAAGAGGTATTAAATCTTTAATATTTGAAATTTTCTTATCAAATAAAAGAACGAACGGGTCTTCTAAGACAACATTCATTTTATCTTGATTATTAATAAAGTATGGAGACAAATAGCCTCTGTCAAATTGCATTCCTTCGACAACATCTAACTCGTTATCAATTCCTGATCCTTCTTCAACAGTGATGACTCCCTCTTTTCCAACTTTATCCATTGCTTCTGCAATTATTTGCCCAACATCTGTATCTCCATTAGCTGAAATAGAGCCTACTTGCGCTATTGCAGAACTATCTTTGCAAGGAGTGGAAAGTTTTTGAACCTCTTCAACTGCGGCAATAACTGCTTTATCGATTCCCCTTTTAAGGTCAAGAGGATTCATACCCGCTGCAACTGATTTAAGTCCTTCATTTACTATTGCTTGAGCTAAAACAGTTGCCGTTGTAGTACCATCACCAGCTTGGTCATTAGTTTGTGAGGCTACTTCTTTTACCATCTGAGCTCCCATATTTTCAAATTTATCTTCAAGCTCAACTTCTTTTGCAACAGAAACGCCATCTTTTGTGACTGTTGGTGCTCCAAAAGATTTATCTAAAATTACATTTCTCCCTTTAGGGCCTAGAGTCACTTTAACTGCATCAGCGAGTACATTTACCCCACTTAAAAGTTTTACTCTTGCGTTTTCACCGAATTTTACATCTTTAGCTGTCATAATCTCTCCTATTGTATAACTCCGTAGATTTCACTTTCATTTAGTATTAAATACTCTTCACCATCTATCTTTACTGTATTGCCACCATATTGACCAAAAACAACATGATCACCAACTTTTAGATCAACTGGGTTATTTTTTCCGTCTTCAGATTTTTTACCTGGTCCAACAGCTACGACTTTCCCTTGTTGGGGTTTTTCTGTAGCTGAGCCTGGAAGAACTATACCTCCTGCTGAGGTAGTTTCTTCGTCTTGTCTTTTAACGACTACTCTATCTTGTAAGGGTCTAATCTTCATTTTTAGTTATCCTCCAATAACAAAACTTATTTAGGTCTTCAGTCTATGATTTTCAAGGCTTTCTCTCTAAATCTAAGAATTAAAAAACCTACTAAAATACCTAAAGAGTTGGCTATTATATCCATATACTCAAAATTCCTCAAACCCGATGTGTATTGTAATGCCTCAATAACAATACCTAGTAAAATTAGACATGTGAAAATTGATGCTTTTGTAAAGGTGAGACTTGCTTTAAATATTAGCAGAGATAAAAATAAATAAGCAAAAAAATGGATGAATTTATCATTCAATCCATCTAATTTTAATTCAAAACTTTCGAACAAGGAAAAGGTGAAAATTATCATTATTAGCATAATGCCTGCTATTCTAAGGTTATTCTGCATATCGAATTTGAATTCTTTTATGAGAAGGTATGACAAACATATTGAAGGCCCCCCCATTAATCCCATTAAAAGAAAGAAATTATAGAAGCCAAAACTATCTATTAGAAACCCTGAGGTCCCCTTCAATAAGGTTCCGGGGATGATTACTAACGAAGCTAAAAAGGCATATTGAATTGCAGTGTAGCGCCTGTCAACTTGACCCACTAAGTATGTAATAAAACAAACTGATGTAAATGCTTGGGCTATTGTGTCAAGAAAATTAATTGCTATAAAATTAAAATAGCTTGGGAATAGATATAAGTACGAAAAAAACATATTAGTAAGTACCACTAGAAGAGCACCGAAAAACATAGTCATTTCAATTTTAAATTTCTTAATCGCCCACAAAGCTAACCCAGAACCCACAAATGTAGCTAAGAAGTTAAAGTAGCTTTTTTGTTGGAGGTAATCAGCATTATTTAGGCCAACCTCTATATATAATGCTGCTGCCATAGGGCCCAAGACAATATCAGATATTTTATAAATACCTACAAGTAATAATAGAATTATTACGTTGTCTTTTTTTAAGAGATTTTTGAAAGCTGAAAAAAATTGATCAAGTGAAGATTCAGAAAGGTTTGCTTCTTTTACCCTCATGCTTAAAAAAGTTATTGAAGTCAAAAAGAACATCAATAATCCAAGATAAAGGTAAATTGCTTGCCAATTTTCTGCTCCAATTATCCCGTAAACTTGAGCACCTATGAGGAATGCACCAATTTTATAACCAATTTGATAAATGGTTGCTAAGTTTTCTGCCTCAAAGAACTGGTCATATTCAACTCTATATGCATCTAGTGCAATATCTTGAATGGAAGAGAAAAAATAAATTAGACATGCTGCCAGTACTACAGTTGTTAAATTTTGGTTAGGATCGAGAATTGATAAAAGTAGCAGTAAAAATCCTAATGAAATTTGAGAAATAAGTATCCAAGACCTTCTTAAGCCTAAAAAATCATAGAGAACTGGTAGCTTCATTCTGTTTACTAAAGGTGACCATAAAAAATTTAAGGCAACAATAATTGATGAAACTGTAACCAATCCCAGTGTTTGTTTGGTTACACCTGCCGAAAGCAGCCATAATCCAAAAGGTATGCCTAAGGCAAAACTTGGCATAGCTGCAGATATACCTAAGAAAATAAAATTAAATTGTGTATTTTTAAATTTCTCAAGCATTGATCAAATCCCATTTAAAATATGGCCCAGGATCATTTTTACGGTTTGGTGCAATCTCGCTATGACCAACAACATCCATATCCCCGTATTCCTTTTTGAGTAAGGCAAGTAACTCATTCAACGCACAATACTGCTCATTAGTGAATTCCTTTTTAACTGAACCTTTAAGTTCTATGCCTATTGAGAATTCATTGCAACTATCTCTTCCTTCATAAGTTGATTCGCCAGCATGCCAAGCACATTTGTTGAAAGCCACAAATTGAACTAATGACCCATTTCTTTCGATAAGTATATGAGCTGAAACTTTTAGACCCTCTAATGATTTAAAAGAGCTATCATTGACTAGATCTAATTCATTTAGGAATAATTTCTTAGGATTGTCATTATCGAAAGAACCCTCTGGCAAACTTATACAATGAATCACTACAAGGTCTATATTTTCTGATCTATCCGACTGATTTGGTGACATGAAAAATTCTGCCCCCTCTATTAAATGATTTTTAATCGATAAGCTCATGATTTGATTTTAAACTGTTGGAAAAGACAATACGAATTAATCTAATAACTCTTTTGGTAGCTTAAAAGTCATAGTCTCATTATTTTCAGAAAGATTTCTTACTGATTGGTAACCTAATGGATAAAGAAATGAAATCACATCTTGAACTATTTCCTCTGGTGCCGATGCTCCAGCAGTTATACCCAAAGAAGTAGCATTTTTGATAGCCTCAACATCAATATCTTCTTTTCCATCTATCAAAAAAGATTTTGTACCACATTTTTCAGCTAACTCTTTTAATCTATTTGAGTTTGAACTTGTATTTGATCCAATAACTAAGACTACCTCACACTCAAGAGATAGTTGTTTTACAGCATCTTGTCGATTTTGTGTTGCATAACAAATATCATCTGCACTTGGTCCAATAATGGTAGGAAACTTTTCTAGAAGTGCCTTTATAAGGTCTTGAGTATCATCAACAGATAGTGTTGTCTGTGTAACATATGCTATTTCTTTTAAATTAATATCTAATTCCTTAATATCCCGATAGTTTTCAACTAAATAAATGTTTGTATCAGAATCTTCTGGGTGTCTGCCTAAAGTCCCAATAACTTCAGGATGTCCTTTATGACCAATTAGTACAATATCTCTTCCTTTTCTGGCATGTCTTTGAACTTCTAAATGAACTTTAGTAACTAGTGGGCATGTGGCGTCAAAATACATAAATTTTCTATCTCTAGCTTCATCCTCAACAGATTTACTAACGCCATGAGCGCTAAAAATTGCAACTGCATTATCCGGAATTTCTTCTATTTCCTTTACAAATTTAACGCCTTTTTTTTCTAGATCTTCAACAACTTTTTTATTATGTACAACTTGATGTCTTACAAATACTGGCTGATCAAATTTTTCCAATGATTTTTCAACAATATCGATTGCTCTATCCACACCAGCACAAAAACCTCTTGGGTTTGCTAAAACTATTTCTTTAGGCAATTTTTTCTCCCCTCATCCAGATAAATATTATTAAAACAGCTCCCAATGTTATTAGAAAGTCAGCAAAATTAAAAACAAATAACGATGTAGTTCCTATTCTTAGATGCAAATAATCGGTTACAGCCCCGTAAAAAAACCTTTCAATAAAATTACCAAAGCCACCAGCTAAAACTAAAAGCAAACCTAACTTTTGAACTTTATCTTTCGTTTTTAAAAATGTATGTGTTAAGAATATAAGAGCCAGGAAAATTAAAACCAGCAATAGAATTTGAGTTAAATTTCCAGAAGAACTAAACAAGCTTAAAGCAATGCCTGTATTTTTTGTGAGGAAATAATCTAAAAAATGAGGTATTAGTGTAATCGACTCAATATTTGAATTATTGAGATACCACTTTAAGGATAAATCAATGCTTAGAAGAGCAAGGAAAAGGAGAAAGAATTTCAATTAAAAGAAACCTCTAATTTCACCATCTCCAGTCATATTTGAGTTGCATCTGGCACAAACATTATTAGAGTCTAACTCTTCAACTTTATGCCAGCACCTTGAACATTTTTCATGCTTTGATTTTTTTACAGTAATTTTTTCTTTTTCTCCACATTTGATTTCACAACCTGAACTTATAAAAAATTTTAATAATTCTGAGCTCATAGTTTGAGCGTAATCAAAATTTGCTTTAGTTAATGTTAATTGCAGTTCGCAGTCCAAAGCATTTCTAATATTTCCATTCTGTCTTTCGACCTCAATTGCCTGATATACCCTTCCTCTCAGTGCTAGCAACGCGTCAAATGCATCTATATCCTTCTTCGACGCAAATGATTTTAAGTCGTAAAATTCCTCACAGAAAATTTCTTCACCTTTTCCTGGGTGTAAGTTTTCATTAAATTCATATGCAGTGAATGGCAAAATAGGTGAAATTAATTTTGTAAGAGTATTTAAGATTTCATTTATAGAGTATTGTGCTGATCTTCTTCCAATAGAGTCACTCTTCATAGTATAAAGCCTATCCTTAATCACATCTAAATACATACCACCTAAATCATTTACACAAAAATTAAGAATTTTTGAAATAACCTGGTGGAAATTATAATTATTATAGTTTTCCCTAATTTCTTGCTGAAGAGTTTTTGTTTTATGTAAAACGACTTTGTCGATAAATAATAAGTCACTAGTATTAAATTTATGATCGAAGTCATAAAGATTTGAAATCATGAAACGCATAGTGTTTCTAATACGTCTAAATCCATCTATTGCTCTGCTAAAAATATCTTTAGAGAAGACCATCTCTCCCCTGAAGTCAGTAGATGCAATCCAATACCTAAGAATATCTGCACCCGAATCTTTTATAATTTCTTGTGGAGAAACTACATTTCCAATCGACTTTGACATTTTTCTTCCTTCATTATCAACAACAAAACCATGAGTCAAAACAGATTTATAAGGAGCAATTCCTTTCATCGCAATTGAAGTAAGTAGTGATGATTGAAACCAGCCTCTGTGTTGATCGCTGCCTTCAAGATAAAGATCAGATTGCGTATTAGAGCCAAAAATTTCATCAATAACACAGTAATGTGTTATGCCTGAGTCGAACCAAACATCAAAGATATCTTTTGATTTCTCAAAGCCTTTTTCCTCATCACCTAAGTCCATATTTGTCCAGGAATCAATCCCAGAATTTTTTATAGCTTCTGATGCTTGGTTAAAAATTTTATCTTGATTCGGATGCAATTTTCCTGATTCACTCTCATAAAACAAAGTTATTGGTATGCCCCAATCTCTTTGTCTTGAAATACACCAATCAGGCCTATCTTTCAACATAATTTCCATTCTCTCTTTGCCCCAATCAGGAATAAAATTTACATCTCTTATTGCTCTATTTGCCCCATCTATTAATCCAGATTTTGTCATTGAAATAAACCATTGTGGTGTAGCCATGAAAATTAAAGGAGTTTTATGTCTCCAGCAATGTGGGTAGCTGTGGTGGTAATTTTCTTGGCATACTAACGCGTTGTTTTTTTGTAACTCTTCTAATACAAGTGGATCAACTTTTCTAACATGTACACCTGAAAAAAAATTGACATCTTCTTTAAAGCAATTGTTCATTGCTATTGGGTTTATAACTTCGATCTCTTCATTCGAACAGACGTTAAAATCGTCAACACCATGAGCAGGTGCTGTATGAACAAAACCTGTTCCAGTATCCGTAGTTACGTGATCACCAAATAGTAAAGGTGTCTCTCTTTTATATAGTGGGTGGAGAACTTTTAAATCTTCTAATTCAGAACCCTTAAAAGAAATATTTGTAGATTTATATGTTTTTTCGCTCCACCTATTAAGACAGCTTTCCATCAGTTCTGAAGCTATTAAAGAATATTCACCCCCAGAATCAAGAATTAGATATTCGATTTCAGAATTTGCACATACTGCCTGATTTCCTGGTATGGTCCATGGTGTTGTAGTCCAAATAATTAAGGAAATAGTTTTTTTCTCATCCAAATTAAATTTCTTAATTAATTTTTCTTTACTGCTATTATCAAAGTCAAATTTAACATCTATAGCAGTTGAATTTTTATCCATATATTCAACTTCGGCCTCTGCTAATGATGATCCACACTCAGGACACCAATGAACAGGTTTAAAGCCCTTTTCAACATGTCCATTGTGAAATATTCTTGCAAAACCATTTATTGCATCTCCCTCAAATTTTTGGTCGAGGCTGGCATACCTTTTATTCCAATCCCCAAAAACACCTAATCTTATAAAATCATCTTTCTGTATAGTTATCTGTTTCTTAGCATACTCTCTGCAAAGAGCTCGGAATTCTGATTTGGAAATTTCCCTTCTTTTTTTTCCGAGTTTTTTCTCGACCTGTTGTTCTATTGGTAAGCCATGGCAATCCCAGCCTGGTATATAAGGTGCATCATACCCTTCCAATGTTTTTGATCTTATTACAATATCTTTTAGCACTTTGTTTACTGCATGGCCAAGATGAATATTTCCATTTGCATATGGTGGCCCATCATGCAAAATAAATTTTTCTCTTCCATCCATAGCTCTTCTGATTTTTTTATAAACATTTCTCTCTCGCCATTCTTTTAGCATCTCAGGCTCCCTTAAGTTAAGGTTTGCTTTCATGGGAATGCTAGTGCTTGGTAAGTTTAGTTTTTGATCTTTTTTTTCACTCATATAGTTTTTTAAGCTCTTTAGCCCTCATTTTATCTTCATTAATTTGATTCTTTAATTCTTCTATAGACTTAAATTTAATTTGATCTCTAATTTTACATAAAAATTCAATGCTTAAAGCCTCATCGTATATATTTCCAACAAAATCGAGGATATGTGCCTCTAAAGACTGTTCAAGATCATCAAAGGTAGGTTTTGGACCAAAATTTATAATACAAAAATATATACTTCCATTTATTTCAGTTTTACCTAAAAAAACACCAGTAAAACAGAATTTTTTATTTTCGATATCTATGTTTGCCGTTGGAGATGAGATTCTTTTTCCCAAACTTTTGCCCTTTATTACTTTACCTGATATTCGATACGTTCTGCCAAGCAATTTTGAGGCATCCTGGAATTCACTATTCTGAAGTAGTTCTCTTATCAATGTGCTGCTTATTTTTAAGCCTTCACTTTTGAAATCTTCTAATACTTCTAAAGTTATTTCATTTCTTATACAAAGACTTTTAAGCAACTTCAAATCTCCTGATCTTTCTTTACCAAATTTAAAATCCTTACCTACAATTAAGTATTTAACATCTTCTTCAAGGAGATATTTAGTAAAGAATTCTTCTGCAGAGGTGCGTCTAAAATCATCACTAAAATCAATAGTATTCACTTTATCAATTTTAAAATCAGCTAAAATTGATTTTTTATCAACTTCAGAAAGAATCCTATTTTTTTCTAACTCAAAGAACTCAAACGGATAAGGGTTAAATGTAATTACCTTAGTTTTAAGATTCATCTTTTTTGCATTAGTTTTAATTTTTGCAATTAAAGCTGCATGGCCCAGATGTAGACCATCAAAATTTCCTATTGTCGTGGCATAACCAATTTTCATGATGTTAAACTTTTTTTCAAACTAAGTAGATAAATTATTGCAATCACCCATACTGATATGGCTGCAAAAGTAGTGGCTAAAGCTAATCCTACGTGACCCATATCATAAACAAAAATAAATACATAATTTAGTATTAAGTTAAGTATTAACGAGACTAGGCCTAGAGTTAAAACCAATTTTGTCTTATTTGCTGCAAAAAAAACACTATTAAAAAACTTTGAACTTAACAAGAAAGGTAAAGCATAAGCATAAGCAATAAGACTAAGTGAAGTCATCTCTACATCATACATATTGAATTCACCTCTAAAAAATAATAATTGAATAATCTGTACCGATAGAAAAATATAAAAAAGACCAGATGCTAGTCCCAGCAGAAATGTTGATGAGAAGCCTTTTATAAATACCTTTCTAAACTCTTTTTTATTTTTATTTAATAATTGCTCCGTAAGATCAGGTAGCGCCACAAGAGCAATCGCAACGCCAAACAAACCCATTGGAAACTGTATTAACCTGTCTGATAAATATAACCATGTTGGACTACCAGATATGAGGAATGATGCAAAAATTGTATCTACTAAAACATTGAGTTGGTAGACTCCTGCTGCAAGAATTGCAGGAAAAAATCTTGAAAAAAATGAATTTAGAACTCCCGTATTATACTTTTTTGTAAAAGACGGAAAGTAACCTAGCTTGCTGGTAAAGTATAAATTTAATAATAGTTGTGCAATTCCTGCAACAATTACTGCTGTTCCAATAACCTTTAAAGACAGAGTTTCAGAAAAACACGCGTAAACAATTAAGGTTAAATTAAATAATATAGGAGTTGCTGCGACCACCTGAAAAGATTTTTTTGAGTTTTGTACTGCTCCTAGAAAAGCCACTAAGGAGATTAGCAATATATAAGGAAAAACATAAGTTAAAAATTCAGTAGCAGCCAAAAATTTGTTTTCATCTGTTTGAAATCCAGGAGCAAAAATTGAAACAAATAATTCAGGAAAAAGCTCAACAAAAAGTACAAAACTTAATAAAGCAAAAAACAGCATCGTAAAGATTTGATTTAAAAAATTATTTAAGTTCTCTTTTGCTTCAATAATACTTGGTGTTAAAGATTGAGATAAGGCGCCCTCACCAAAGAAGCTTCTAAAAACATTAGGTATCTTAAAAATTACAACAAATATATCGTGTATTACATTTGCACCTAGGATCGAGGAAAATGCTAAATCTCTTATGTAACCGAAAATTCTTGAAATTAGAGTAAAAAAACTAAAACCAAAAGAAGATTTCCAAAAATTTGAGATATTCAATTACTTTTTCTCTGAATCGAAGTCTAGAGATATGGAATTAACACAATATCTCAAACCAGTTTTATCTACTGGGCCATCATTAAATACGTGCCCTAAATGACCCTCACAATTCGCGCATAATATTTCAGTTCTTGGACGACCATAAATAGAATGATCATCTCGATAAATTATTGCATCCTCATTTACAGCTTCAAAAAAGCTAGGCCAACCACAACCAGCATTATATTTTGTTTCAGATTTAAATAGTTCGTGACCACAGTTTTTGCATTTGTAGGTTCCATCCTCATAGAATGAATCAAATTTGCCAGAAAATGCTCTTTCAGTGCCCTTGTCTCTTAAAACTATTAATTCTTCCTCTGTTAAAGAATTATTTATTTTTTTCATTTCTTAAATTGTACAACCTTTAGATTACTTTAAAACCAAGAATTTCAAGACTTTTTTTAACCTGAGGATCATTGCAGTCTTTCACGTTTACTTGAGAAAATCCTATTCTGTCGTTGTAATCGTCTCTGATTCTTTCGAAGGAACTTGGCTCAAAGACATCTTCAGTAAAATTATATATTTTAAGAATTAATGAAACTGGAAAAAGAAAACTTTTTAAATCATTAATAGTTTCTTTGCAGTAGTTTTCTTCTTTACCAGCAAGAATTGACTGTGGTTCCTTAACCTCAATGTTCAGGTAATCAGCTACATTGTGAAATGCCATTTTAGTCATAGCATACCGTGAGAATTGAGAGTGCCCAGCAATATGTGGTGTGAAGTAATAATTTTTTTCACAAAATTTTAAGGATAGATTTGGCTCGCCTTTGAATACGTCAGAAATTAAAAAAAGGTCCTTTGAATGTAAAAAATCTTCCTCTGATACTACACCACCTCTAGAAGTGTTAAGTATAACTGTGCCTTTAGATAGTTTCGATAAGAAACTAGCATCAACTAAATTTCTTGTCGGGTGATCTCCATTTTCGGTATATGGCACATGAAGTGTGATTAATTTATAAGCTGATAAATCACTCAAACTATCGAGAGAAGAATCTTTAAATGGGTCGTAAGTATCAGATTTAATTTTGAAATAATCTAATACAGTTTTGATACCTCCACCAATGTTGCCAGCACCTATAATTAAAATTTTATCCTTTCTAGGATTAAATTTATTTTCAAGCATTAATTTTGATAAGCAAGAGTAAAAATATTCTTGAACAGCAATGGCATTTGCTCCAGTTGAGAACCCATATTTAATATTTTTTTTCTCTAAAATTTTCTTATCTATATGGTCTTCGCCAGTTGAGACTGAACAAATGTATTTAACACAATTAGGTATATTTCTTTCGTGAGTTTTATAAGTAGACCTGACTACAACGATACATGATTCTTCTAGTTTTTCTATTTCAAAAGAACCATCTGAAAACTTCTCTGCATCTAAATCAAAAGATTGAAAAAAGTGATCTGAATGTGGAATTTTTTCATCTATGTAAATTTTCATTTGCCTGGCCAAATTAAAGATTTTAACCAGTTAAAAAGAGAATTATGTTCTAGTGTTTTCTTTTCTATGGTCAAAAGATCTTCTAAATAAGTTGATGACTCTGAGAAAAGTGATTCTCTTGTCTTAAAACTTTTTTCGTCTAATTTTTTTATTTCCTTTGCAGGGTTTCCAGCAAAAACCACATTAGCTGGAATTTCACCACTAACTACTGAACCAGCTCCAATAATAGAATTTTTGCCAATTTTTGAACCTTTAAGGATTAACGATTTCTCACCTATCCAAACATTTTCCTCGATTATGACTTCTTTTGGCAATGCTACATAATCTGTTCTATCGTAAATATCATGCCAGTCAGAATCAGTAATTGTTACATCAGAGGCAATCATTGTTGAATTACCAATTACAATTTTTTTTGCGCTTCTTATACTTGTACCCGGAGATATTAAAATAAATTTCCCCAATTGAATTTCACCATTAATTTTGTCGGTCTCCCAGGTTGATAAATCTATTTTCTTATCTGAGGCAGTAATTAAAGTTGTATAGTCACCAATTGAAATATTATTGCCAAATATTTTCAGATGTTGTGGTTTAAGGATCATCACATTTTTGCCAAAATTCTTAAATTTGGGCTTAAGAAAATGGTGGATATAAAAAGCACTAAATGAATTAAATAAATGTTTAAGCCAGAACGGTCTTTTTTCTATGTCAATGATAAAGCTCCTTCACTAATTATAAGCTAGAATAGGTCCCTGCATGATCAAGTTTAATTTAGTAAATTTCTCACTGGAAGCAAAATATTTTAAAAAACTTGGACTACCTATTCTTGGCAGCCAACTTGTTATGTATGCCATGACAACAACCGATTACATTATGGCAGGTTATTATTCAGCAAATGACCTAGCTGGAGTAGGTTTAGGAGCATCCATTTTTAACCCTTTGTATTTCTTAACTGCTGGGGTAATGTTCGGGATAGGACCTATTATTGCTCAGCACTATGGAGCCAGAGAATTTGAGCAGATTAAGATCAAAACTCGAAGGTTTTTATGGGTTGCATTATTTTTAGGTATTTTATTTGCTTTGCTGCTTTCAAATGGAAATCTAGTATTAAATGCCTTAGGTACAGATGATAATATTCGATCCGTTAGTCTTGGCTATTTATCTGCTGTGTCTTATGGTGCTATACCAATAGCCCTTTATCAGGCATTAAGAAATTATAGTGAAGGTATAACACAAACTAAAATCGTCTTCATGATTGGCGGTTTTGGCTTTATCTTAAATATCCTACTAAATTATTTCTTCATATTTTCAATGAATCTCGGCGGCATAGGTTGTGGAATTGCAACTGCATTGGTTAGCTGGATAGGTCTTATTGTTTTGTGGCTAGCAACTCTATTATTAAAAAATTATAAAGAGTCTTATATTTACGGAAAATTTATTTTCCCCAACATAAAAAATTCCTTGGAAATATTACGAATAGGCACCCCAATAAGTTTTGGCATATTTGTAGAATTGAGCATGTTTAGTGGGGCTGCCCTAATAATCTCAATATTTGGTTCAACATCATTGGCTGCACATACCATTGCAATAAATATTGTAGGTCTAATATTCATGTTACCTCTATCACTTGGCTTAGCTTCTGCAATAAGGGTTGGAAATTTAATTGGTGAAAAAAATTATTTAAAGGCAAACTATGCAGCGAATTTTAGTTTAAGACTCTCTTTCTTTATAGCTATTTTAAATTTTTGCTTATTATTAATCGCGGGTGAGCTATTAATTGGGCTTTATACAAATGATCAATCAGTTGTAACAAAGGCGCTAGGCCTTCTGGCATTAGCAGCAATATTTCAAATACCTGACGCTATTGGGTTTTCAGCAATAGGGTCTTTACGAGGACATAAAGATACCTTTGTAACCATGGTTAATTTAGTTATTTCATATTGGTTTTTTGCCTTACCAATAGGCATCTACTTGGGATTCAACAAAATAGCTGGCTTACCAAACGAAGCAGAGGGAATTTGGGTAGGAATGATAATTGGGATAATAATAAGTGCGATTCTCAATACAGGAAGACTAAAGTATAAGAAAGGGCTACTTAAGAAGCTCAGTTAATTTTGAGCCAATTAAATTCAGATCTGTAACAACAGACACACCAGCACTTTCAAGAGCCTTAAATTTGTCTTGGGCTGTGCCCTTACCACCAGAAATAATTGCTCCTGCATGCCCCATTCTCTTGCCCTTTGGAGCAGTTACTCCTGCTATATATGAAACAACAGGTTTTGAAACATTATCTTTTATAAATTCAGCTGCCTCTTCTTCAGCTGTACCTCCAATCTCGCCCACCATAACGATAGATTCAGTTTGATCATCACTTTCAAACATACTTAAACAATCAATAAAAGATGTCCCATTAATTGGATCACCTCCTATGCCTATACAGGTACTTTGCCCAAGACCTGCAAGAGTTGTTTGATCAACTGCTTCATATGTCAAAGTTCCTGATCTAGAAACAATTCCTACTGATCCTTTTGTATGAATTGAAGCAGGCATTATTCCAAGTTTTGCTTCGCCAGGAGTTATTACACCAGGACAGTTAGGACCAATAAGACGAATATTTGGATTGTGATTTAAAACATCAATCACATTGATCATATCTAAGACCGGCACACCCTCAGTAATACAAATAATTAATTCAATCCCATTCTCTACTGCCTCAATTATTGCTTCTTTTGCGAATCTTGCAGGAACAAATATTACTGAGGTATTTGCATTAGTTTCTGAAACTGCCTCTTTTACTGAATTAAAAACAGGCAGGTCTAAATGTTCTTGCCCACCTTTTCCGGGTGTTACACCTCCGACAATATTTGTTCCATATGCGATACACTGCTCAGCATGCATCGTTGCTTGTGAACCTGTAAAACCTTGAAAAATCGCTTTTGTTTTTGAGTCAATTAAAACACTCATTTAACTAGCTCCACAATTTTTTGAGAAGCTCTCATCAAAGAATCTTCACCTATTACATTAAGTCCAGAACTGTTCAATAACTCTTTTCCCTCAGTACTCATATTTCCTTGTAGTCGAACAACTATAGGCACATCTACTTCTATTTCATTGATTGAACCTATGATGCCTTCAGCAATTAGATCACATCGAACAATACCACCAAAAATATTTACCAGAATTCCCTTAACATTATTGTCAGATAATATTAACTTTAGCGCTTCTCCAACCCTTTCTTTTGTAGCCGTTCCCCCAACATCTAAAAAGTTGGCGGGCTCACCGTTATATAATTTAATTGTGTCCATCGTGCCCATCGCCAAACCAGCACCATTCACCATGCATCCAATATTGCCGTCAAGAGATACATAACTAAGATCATGTTTTTTTGCTTGATACTCTCTTTCGTCTTCTTGGGATGAGTCTCTCATTGAAAGAATATCCTCTTGTCTGTAGAGAGCATTCTCATCTACATTAATTTTTGCATCTAAGCAGTGCAAATTACCTTCACTTGTAATTACTAAAGGATTGATTTCAAGTAAACTAAGATCCTTCTCCAGAAAAAGCTTTTTGCATCCTTTTACAATTTCATGAAACTGTTTTGATTGTTCATGATTAAATTCCAGCTTTCTGCAAACCTCATAGAGCTTATTTTCATCAATTTTATGACCATCTTGAAATTTAATTTTTAGTATTTTTTCAGGGTTAGTCTCTGCTACTTCCTCAATATTCATACCTCCTGCTCTTGAAACAATCATAGATACACATTTATCTGCTCTGTCTACTATTAAGCTCATATACAATTCTGCTTCAATTGAAGTTAATTCATCAATAGAAATAATGTTTACTGGCAGGCCCTGGTTATCTGTTTGATTTGTAACAATTTTTTTTCCAAGCCAATTATTAACAAACTTTTCAATCTCTTCTTTGGTTTTGCAAAGTTCTACTCCACCGACTTTGCCTCTGCCACCAGTATGGGCTTGGACTTTTGCCACACATCCATTGCTGAAATCAATGTTTGCTATGGCTTCATTGATATCGGATAATTTTGTGATTAACCCTCTTTTAGAAACTGGCAGGTTATAGAGTTCAAAAAGTTCTTTTGACTGATACTCGTGTAAATTCATTAATTTCCAATATGTATAGCTTGTTTATTCACAGCTAAAGCGGCTTCATGGAGAGCTTCGGAAACAGTTGGATGACTAAACATCGTCAAACCAAAATCCTCAGAACTTGCTGAAAATTCCATACCTATCAAACCTTGTTGCAAAATTTCTGATGCAGAATTTCCAAATATTTGCACCCCTAAAACCTCATCGGTTTCTTTATCAGCAAGCATTTTCACGAAACCAACAGAATCTCCAGCAGCTAGTGCCCTACCGCTTGCAGAGAACGGAAAACTACCTTTTTTGTAATCAATATTGCTATGCTTTAATTCTTTTTCTGTTTTACCGACCCATGCAATTTCAGGATGTGTGTAAATAACACTTGGTACTAAGTCATAGTTCACTTCCATTTTCTTTCCAGCAATTCTTTCTGCTACCATCACTCCCTCTTCCATTGCTTTATGAGCTAACATTGGACCTCTCACAATATCTCCAACTGCATAAACGTTTTCTAATGAAGTTTGGCAGTATTCGTCGACTAGAACAAATCCTTTTTCATCAAGCGTTATATGTACTTCTTTGCCCAGCAAATTTTCCGTAAAGGGTCTTCTTCCTACTGCCACTATGACTTTATCATACTGAGCAGAGGTAGTTTTGCCCTCAATTTCTAACTCTAACGAGATTCCTTTTCTAGATTTCTTAGAACCTTTTACATAAGTACCAAGTTGAATATTTAGATCTTGCTTTCTAAATTCTCTTTCAATTAATCTAGAAACATCTTCATCTAGCATAGGTAGAAGTGTTTTTTCAGCTTCATAAATATCAACAACTGATCCAAGTCTTGACCAGACACTTCCAAGCTCTAAACCAATTACCCCTGCTCCTATTATTGCAAGTTTTTTTGGCATTTCATTGAATTCAAGAGCACCTGAACTCCCTACAACAGTAGTTCCATTCCAAGGAATAGATGGAATATTTATTGGCCTGGAGCCTGCCGCTAAAATGATATTTTTACCTTTGAGTATTTGTTTTTTTCCCTTTGCATTTGTCACCTCAACTTCATTAGCTGAAATTAATTTTCCTTTTCCATGAATTGACTCAACTTTATTGTGTTTAAATAGTTGGCCTACCCCTCCGGTAAGTTTTTGAACAATTTCATCTTTTCTTTGCATCATTTTAGAAAGGTCGTATGAGGGTTTTGAAACTTTTATTCCATGATCATCAAAACTTTCGCTGATCTGTTTAAATTTATATGAGGAATCTAGAAGTGATTTTGAAGGAATGCAGCCGACATTTAAGCAAGTTCCTCCAAGTTTTACTTTTCCAGATTTATCCTCATCAAATTCTATGCAAGCTGTCTTAAGACCAAGCTGGGAAGCCTTAATAGCAGCTACATAGCCACCTGGCCCTCCTCCAATAACTACAACGTCGTATTCCATTTAAACTCCTAGTATCATTGACTCCGGTGATTCTAATATCTCTTTTATTTTTACAAGAAATGATACCGCATCTTTTCCATCTAATAACCTGTGATCGTATGTAAGTGCAAGATACATCATCGGTCTTATTTCAATATTCCCATTTACTGCCATTGGCCTTTCTTGAATTTTATGCATTCCTAAAATTGCTGATTGAGGCGGGTTTAAAATAGGCGTTGAGAGCAATGATCCAAAAACACCCCCATTTGAAACTGTAAATGTACCACCCGTTATATCCTCAATATCCAATTTGCCATCACGTGCTTTTAGAGAGAGATCTCTAATAGCAAGCTCTATCTCTGCGATAGTTAAATTCTGTACATTTCTTACAACAGGAACAACAAGGCCTCTTTCGGTCGAAACTGCTACACCAATATCTTGGAAACCATGATAAATAATATCATCTCCATCGATGGACGCATTTACGATTGGCATTTCTTGAAGAGCGATACTTGATGCTTTTAAAAACATTCCCATAAATCCCAATTTAACACCGAATTTTTCCTCAAAACTTTCTTTATATTTTTCTCTTAAAGTTTTTACTTCATGTAAATCCACTTCATTGAATGTAGTAAGTGATGCTGTTTGTGATTGGGATTCTAGTAATCTTTTTGCCACAACAGATCTTAATCTTGTCATGGGCACCCTTTCTGATGAACTTATTTCTGTAATGGATTCTTTTACTTTTGAAGGCTCTGTTACTTTTTGAGTTTTTTCAGCTTCTAAAATGTCTTTTTTGGTTACCACTCCTTTTTTTGATGAAGTTTTGATATTTTCAGCTGATAATGATTTTTCTTTGAGTAATTTTTTTGCTGCTGGACCCATTCTGAATCCTTTAGTATCAAGTTCTACATTTTTTTCTTCC
>MDTB01082753.1_pt1 | contig 21265 bp, 26 predicted proteins | sample 811161 | NCBI WGS metagenome assembly MDTB01 (sample SAMN05326650, study PRJNA326480) | marine metagenome | isolation source: seawater | place: Mediterranean Sea | collected 2009
AATGGTGGCTCACAGTTAGCTGCTGGAACTCTTGAAGACGTTAGCTCTGTTGCAACAATATATATTAATACAAACTTAGCTGCTGCTGGTGGTGTATTAGCTGCTGCTACAGTATCACGACTTGCCGGTGGAAAAACCGATGTAGTCATGATGCTTAACGGTGCGATAGCTGGTTTAGTTGGTATAACAGCTGAACCTTTAGCGCCAAGTCCTCTTGCTGCAATCGTAATTGGAGCAATAGCTGGTATATTAATGTATTACTCAACAAAATTATTATACAAAATGAAGATTGATGACGTTGTTGGTGCTATTCCTGCACACTTGGTTGCTGGAATATGGGGTACGTTAGCAGTTCCGTTTACAAATACAGAAGTAGGTTTTGGTTCACAATTCCTAGGAACAATTTCGGTAGTAATTTTTGTTTTCGTAGTGTCATACATTGTATGGTCGATTATGAAAATGACTATTGGAATTAGAATCAGTAAACAAGCTGAGAAGCTAGGTACTGATAAGTCCGAAGTTGGTGTAATCGCTTACGGAATAAGAGACTAATTAAATAATTACCTTCCCTCAGTATATTGGTAATAATTAAGGCCCGAGAAATCGGGCCTTTTTATTTTGAAGATTTAATAAAATCCAAAACTTCTTGTGCATGTCCTTTTACTCTAACATTTGGCCAAATTTTTAAAATTGTTCCCCTATTAATCACAACTGTTGATCTTATTGTTCCCATGAATTTATTTCCCATAAATGATTTCATTCCCCAAACACCATATTTTTTTTGAACCTGAACTTTTTCGTCTGACAACAGATGGAAAGGGACTTTATATTTTTTTTTAAAACCCAAATGGCTTTTTATATTATCCTTAGAAATACCCACAATTTCGTACTTTAAATTCTTAAATTTTTTATACAGTTTAGAGAAATCCTTAGTTTCTAGAGTACATCCTGGCGTATTGTCTTTTGGGTAAAAATAGATAATCAGACCACCCTTTACTTTTGATAACTCAAAAGGTTTTGAAGACGTTGAATCTAGTTTGAAAATTGGAGCTTTTTTATTTATTTTAATCTTCATTTTCGTCCCACAATTTCTTCCAGTTTACATTGGGAGACAAACCATAGATTGAATTAACATTTGTAAAATGTATTGCTAACGAAGGAATTGGAGAAATACACAGTTCTTTTTTATAGACATTGTGGAGAGGTTTTTCGAAAGGGTAATGTTCAAATTTACACATGCTAACCAACTGTTCCCAATGTTTCTCAACTATTTTTTTACTTGTTAAAAAAGTACACAGGGTTTGGTCTATTTGACGCCAATGTCTACTTTCTCCTAAAAAAATTTTTGTATTTTCATTTTGAGTATACAAATAAGGATAGTCCGTTGGACAGATAATTAACTCTTCTTTTGTAAGGGAAGATATTTTTTCGTATGTGTACAACATTTCGGTTAAACTAATTTTTTCGTGGATATAATCATCTTCAACAAAATAAGTTAAATCTTCGCTCTTTTCTTTAGAGAGCATAAGAGACTGATGAATATTTGACATATTTGATTTTTGATTTGACGTTACTTCTTTATTTTCTTCGTTGATTTTTTTTATTTGATTTGAAAATTCTTTAAATTTTAAACTTAAAATTTCAAAATCAATATTCGAATTTTTTAGTATATTTTTCATACCATCAATTTGATTTTTTTGAGAATTGTGGTCAATAACAAAAATTCTAAATTTTATATTTTTAAATATATTTTTTGCATGATCCACGCTCTTGATTATGGATTTTAAAGTTCTCATGGTGTACTCATCTTTGTTTTTTTCAAACATTCTCTTCTTTGATTGAGTTAACATATTGACCGACATACAAGTTCTTAAAACAATATCTAGTGATTTAACTGGTCTTGTTATTTCAACCTTACCTAGCGGTAAAGTCACAGATTTTTTTCCTGGAACACTTATACTCTCATCGATGGACTTATTTGATGTCGGAACAGTAAAATTACTTTGATCAATGACTTCAAAACCAAAGATTCTACATAGTTTAATAAAGATTTTTGTTAATGGATTTTTTTTATTAGATTTAATTTCTCTCATTATTTTTTTGCCTCATCAATAGCAAAAGACAATCTATCCTGCCCCCAAAAAATTTTTTTATTAACAGAAAAAGTTGGAGCCCCGAATATACCTTTTTTTAAAGCTTCATCAGTCAATTTTTTTAATTTTACTTTAATTTTTTCATCAGTAGCTTTTGCTAAAAATGTTTCCGGATTTAAATCAATATTCTTTAAAACTTTGTTTATTACAATTGGATCATTCATGTTTAGGCCATCTTTCCAGATAGAATCAAAAATCTTTTCAATATAAATTTTTTCAAAATTATCCTCTACCGCAATAATAACCCCACGCATGAAGTTTACAGTTTTAATTGGAAAATAGGAATTAAAACTAAACTTAATATTTTTTTTGTCAGCGACCATCCTTGTATCACTAATCATGTATTTTGATTTAATATCTATAAAAGCCGCAGGTGTTATACCTGCAGAATTGTGTAATCCTCCTAAAAAGATAGGCATAAATTTAATTTTAAATGGATTTTTCTTTTCTAATTTTTTTATTTCCTTGTAACCAAGGTAAGCGTATGGGCTACTAAAGTCGAAATAAAATTCTATCGATTTAGTCATAATAATTAATTTTTTTAGAATAAAAAACTCTAACTATCCAATATAACACCAATCCTAGTGGACCTGTAAAATAAGTTAAAATTAATGAAACAATTGTAAAAATTCTCGAGACAGAATATAATTGGGAATCGTTCGCGATCCAATTTCCTACAAAGAGACTTATTGATAAAAAGTGTAGCCAAAAAACCAATAAAAAAGCTTCATTAGAAAATAGGCTGTAAAGTTCATCTAAACCCAAATAAAGATTAAAAATATCAAAAATATTTTCAGTTATATAAATCTGGTAGACTACAAAAATATAGGCTGTGGACAACAAAAGGGGGATTATTACAGACTTTACAAAAAATTTAGTGATTATGTGGACTGGAAAAAAAATTAACAATAGCCAACAAGGAATGACACCTATATTTGCTATATAGTAAATATTTTCATAAGTTAAGTATTGTAGAAGGCCATTAATCATAGAATCTTGTATAATATAAAAGCAATGGATCCAATATCAAACAAAAAAGAATTTGACGATTTAACTACCAATCTTAGAGATTTGGCCTATTCATACATTGAGAAGTATAATCCATCAAGACAACAAACTAAAACTTATCTATTAAAAAAATATTTAAAAAAATTTCAAGGTTCTAGAACCAAAAAAGAAGTTTCAGAAATAATAGACAACATTGTAATAAATTTAGAAAAAAATCATTTTTTAAATGATGCTTTATATTCAGATTCTAAAGCAAGAGTTATGTTTCGAAGAGGTTACTCTCTGAATAAAATAAGTTATTCTTTAAAAAGCAAAGGGTTGGATGAAAAGTATATTAAACTTAGCATAGAAAAGATAAAAAATGATAAATCAGATCCAGATTTTTTATCCGCAATTAAGATTTGCAAAAGAAAAAGGATAGGACCAATGAGACCAGAAAGCAACAGAGAGCTTTTTTATAAAAAAGATATGGGGGTTTTGGCAAGATCTGGATTTAGTTATGATATTTCAAAAAAAATTTTATCTATAAGCAATAAAGAATTTAAAAAATTATTTAACCTTATTTAGTTTTTTTTCTTTTTTGATTTAATTTTAAATAATAATCAATTCTTTTTTTTATAGAATTTTTTACAACAACAAAAAGTATTAAACCAAATATTGATACAGAAACTATAATTATAGCTATAGTTTTAAACATCTAAAACCTTGTTACGTTTTATCATCAGGCTCAAATTTTTGTAATCATCTTTTCCGTATTTAAAATGTTTATTTTCTAAAGTTGTAATTATAGCCCCAGCATTTTCAGCAACAGCATGTCCAGCAGCATAATCCCACTCATAAGCTCTCTCTTTGGCTGCATAAAAGTCAAATTCTCCTGTAGCAATTACACAGAATTTATACGAGCTATGCATTGGTGTATAGGATGTTACTTTATGTTTATTTAAAATATCTAATATCATAGAGGAAGGTTTTGAACTTCCAGTTACTGCAGTAATTTTTCCTTTAGGTGTTTTTTTTTTTGCAATCTAGTTTTATAGTTTTATTATTTTCAATTAGATAGGAATTATTCTTTCCATAAGAATAAAACAATCTGTTTTTTCTAGGAGCCCCTACCAATCCAATAGTAGGTACATAATTTACAATTAGCGCTGCATTAATAGTGTATTCATCTTGACCTACAATATATTCTTTAGTTCCATCAATTGGATCAATAAGCCAAAAAGTCTTTAGTGTATTCTTTTTTTTTAAATCAACTGTTTCTTCAGAGATGATAGGAATGTTAGGAGTTAATTCTTTAATTTTTTCTGTGAGTATTTTATTAACTTCAAGATCACCATTAGTTACAGGTGAATTGTCTGGTTTTATAATTTTTTTTAGTCCTTTTTCATAAAGTTCTATAGATTTGTTACCAGCCAATTGAGTAGTCTCTATTAAATTTTCTGCAATATCTTTTAATTCACTATCGCTCATTATGGACCTTTTCTAGATTTACATTTTCTAAATTAATAACTTGTTTTCCAACATTTTGAAAATTTATTGTAGCTTTATTTTTAATTATTGATTGCACTTGGCCAATTCCCCATTCCTTTTCTGAAGGGTTTACCACAAAATTACCAGGTTCTAAATCATATTGCATAATGGAAAGTTTCGTTATTTTATAATATATAACAGTTTATGATTAACTCACTAGGTATAAAAAAGTCGCCAAAAGATACTAAAGTAGTTGTTGCGATGTCCGGTGGAGTAGATTCATCGGTTGTTGCAGGCCTTATGAAAGAAGAGGGATATGATGTTACTGGAATAACATTAAAATTATATGATGATGTAAAGTCTCAAAGTAATGGAAGACAGTGTTGTGCAGGACAGGATATTATTGATGCTAAAAGAGTATCTGAAACTTTAGATATTGGTCATAAGATTTTATACTATCAAAAAAAATTTAAAGCAGAAGTTATAGATTCTTTTATTGACAGCTATGTAGCAGGTGAAACACCAATACCTTGTGTGCAGTGCAATCAAACTGTCAAATTTAGAGATTTGTTTAAATTTTCCAAAGAACTAAATGCCGACGCTTTGGTTACAGGTCACTATGTTTTGAGACATGACAACAAAGGACAAGGTGCAATGTATCGTGCCGAAGACAAAGAGCGTGATCAGAGCTATTTTCTGTTTAGCACAACACAAACACAACTTGATTATTTGAGATTTCCCCTAGGTTCTATAAATAAATCTGAAACTAGAAAGATTGCAAACAAACTGAAACTTAACGTAGCTTTAAAACCTGACAGCCAGGATATCTGTTTTGTCCCAAATGGAAATTATGCTTCTGTTATAGAAAAATATAGACCGCAGTCTTTTAAAAAAGGAGATATTTTAGATTTAGAGGGTAAGAAACTGGGTTTTCATGATGGAATTATAAATTATACAATTGGCCAACGAAAAGGGATTAAGATTTCAAGCGCAGAACCTCTCTATGTTATCGATATAAAAGCTAAGGATAATACTATCATTGTAGGACCACAAGACTGTCTAAATGTAAAAAAGTTATATTTAAGGAACATCAATTTTTTATCTGATGTTAAAGTTTTTGAAAAAGATATTTTTATAAAAGTAAGATCTACAGGTAAATTACTTAAAGCAAAAACTGTTATTCAAAAAGAATCAGCAGTTGTAGAAATCTTACAAGATGAAAAAGGAATTTCGCCAGGACAAGCTTGTGTATTTTATTCCAAAGACAACTTTGGAGAGAGAGTTTTAGGTGGTGGTTGGATTAATAAAACCGTTAACAAAAATCTATCCACAGAATCAACAGACCATTAAATAAAACAACCAAAAAGTGATGTCTATTTTTTTTACGAATGTTATATTTGAAATGAATTGAGGGGCAACTCTCAACTGGCCAGTTAGGGAAAGGCCGAGAGGTTCAAGCTTAACGGGCAGAAAGTAGGGGGCAGTAGTACTAAACAGTCCCTGCGACAGTGACGAAGGTAGTACTTCAACAGCGTCACAAACTTTAAAGGTTCGGTCACGAAAGTGACTGAATCTTTTGGTTTTTTTGTCTCAGCTTATATTTTTTTCCAGAACAAAAAAGTTAGAAGGTAGAAGGATATTACTCCAACAAAATAATTCCATTCTAGAGCATGTTTAAAATGAATGTTTCCACTCGTGACGACTATTGGAAGACTTACTATTGCAACAATAACTAAAATAGTAACTAGAATAATTTTTAGCACTAAAACATAATTATTTATATGTTTATATAAAAGTGATTTTAATTTAAAGAATTTATAAACGAGAAGTGATTGTGCAACAATTTCAAAAATAATAAAACTTAACAAAACAAACCTTCTAAAAAATTTATATAAATCATAATCAAATTTTATTCCCAAAAATATAGAATGAATAATTAAAAATACCGCAGATAATATTCCAAAAGTTTTGAAAAGATTATTTTTATTTTCTAAACTTTGAAAGGAATTTATTAATTTGTTAGTTTTTATCCAATATATTATTAGCAGTATGGAAGCAAAAATCATTGAAGGTTTAAATATTAAATACGTCGGATATGTTCTTGCTGTTCTGCTTATAGAAACTCCTCCATCAATATAAGGAAAAGTAAAATTGGATCGACCAATATGATCAACAGAAAGAAATGTGTTTTCGAAAATGTGATGGTTAACGGATATAAAAAGACAAAGATTTATAGCTAAGAATGGAATTACGAATATCCACAAACTCAACTTTTTAATTTGAGTTATTGTTTCCATTATAAGCTAGATTATCTTTTCTTGTTTCTTTTTCTAGCTCTTCTTTTTTTTGAGCCGATTTTACGTCTTCCTCTATGTTTTTTTGGGTATCCCATAATTTAATTTTAATATCACTTAAAATATTAATTATCAATTTAAATAATTATCCTAGTAAAATCTCTCTTTACTCAACCAATTTGTATCAAAATCGGATGAAACAAATTTCTCATGAGATAATATTTTTTTATGTAGATCTATAGTAGTTGTAATACCATCAATGACAAACTCATTTAAGGATCTCAAAGTTCTTTGTATGGCTTCTGTTCTGTTTCTTCCTTTGCATATTAACTTACATATTAAACTGTCATAATAGGGAGTTATTTTACATCCCTGAAATATTGATCCATCTACCCTCGTTCTAAATCCAGAAGGTTGGTGACATACAGAGATTATTCCAGGACTAGGTTGAAAGTTTTTAGACGGATCTTCAGCATTAATTCTACATTCTATGGAATGTCCCCTTGCGCTAATATCACCCTGTTCTAAAGCAGTTTGACCGGAATGAGCAATCCATATCTGTTCTTTTACAATATCGATACCAGTCTGCACTTCGGTAACAGGATGCTCTACTTGAATTCTGGTATTCATCTCTAAAAAATAAAATTTTCCATTCTCATAAATATATTCTACGGTTCCAGCACCTTCATAACCAATTGCTTCAACCATTTTTACAGTTTTATCAAGTAGATCTGATCTTGTTTTTTCATCTAAAACAGGGCTAGGAGTTTCTTCTATTAGCTTTTGATGTTTTCTTTGGACACTACAGTCTCTCTCATTCAGATGAATTGTTCTGTTTTTTCCAGATAAAATTTGAACTTCAATATGTCTTGGGTTTTGAAAATATTTTTCAATATAAACTTCATCGTTACCAAAATATTTTTTTGCCTCTAAACGTGCTAATGAAAATAGTTCTTGCAATTTATTTTCACTTTCTACAATTTTCATTCCCTTTCCTCCGCCACCACCAGAAGCCTTAATTAGAACTGGATAACCAATTTTTTTACAAATTGATTTTGCTTCATTTATATCTTTCACACCAGAATCAGACCCCTCTATTACTGGCAAACCTTTTTGTTTCGCAATTTTTTTTGCTTGAATCTTATCTCCCATTTTTTTTATGATAGATGCTTTAGGACCAATAAATTTAACTTTATGTTTTTCAACTATTTCTGCGAATTTATAATTTTCTGACAAAAAACCGTAACCAGGGTGAATTGCTTCTGCTCCTGTAATATCTACCGCCGACATTATTGCTGCAATATTTAAATAGCTATTCTGTGGTTGGTGCGATCCTATGCAAACACTCTCGTCTGCTAAACGAACATGCATTGAATCAGCATCAACATCTGAATGAACTGCGACAGTTCCAATGCCCCATTCTTTACAGGCCCGTATAACTCTGACAGCAATCTCTCCTCTGTTTGCAATTAAAACTTTTTTAAACATTAATTATTTGAGAAGAACCAATGCTTGCCCAAACTCTACAGCTTGGCCATCTTGAACTAGAACTTTTTTAACAACTCCGTCTGCAGTAGAGGGAACATGGTTCATTGTCTTCATCGCCTCAACAATCATAACAGTTTGTCCTTTTTTTATTTGACTTCCAACTTCAATAAACTTTTTTCCTCCAGGCTCGGAAGCTAAATAGGCAGTACCAATAATTGGTGATATAATTTTTGTTCCACTTTCTTCTTTTGGTGAAGGAATGTTTGTTTTATGAGCTGTAACACTAGGTGCAACTAATTTATTTTTAGCAACCTTTACTTTTTTGTTGCCGTCTTGATATTCAATTTCTGATAAATCAAATTCTTCTAAATAATCCTTTAACTCTTTTATTAATTTTTTATCAATTTTCATTATTTATAATCTTTTTAATTCCATTAAGCGCCATAATATAGCCGTCAGCACCCAAACCACAAATTATTCCATCAGCAGCTTTGCTAATCAATGATTTATGCCTGAAATCCTCTCTTTTGTAAATATTAGTTATATGCAATTCTATTGTTGGTTTTTTCACAGCAAGTAGCGCATCAAGTATAGAGACAGAGGTGTGAGTATATCCACCTGCATTGATGATGATACCGTTATATTTTTTTCTAGTTTCTTGAATAAAATTTACTATTTCACCCTCAACATTAGACTGTTTAAATTCTACCTCTATACCTATTTTTTTAGCATGGGCTTCACATTTATTTCTAATATCTTCAAGAGAAGATTGCCCATATTTTTCCTTTTCTCTGGTTCCAAGCAAGTTAAGATTAGGCCCATTAATAACAAGGATTTTTTGATTCATTTTGATATAATAAAAAATTAAATTATCTCAATTATGGCAAAAATACAATTAAATGGGAAAAAATTAAAAATTCATACGAATTTTAGTGTTAAAGATCTTCTAAAAAAGTACAGGTTGAACGAAGGTAAAATCGCGATCGAACTTAATGGTACAATTCTACCTAAAGAACAGTACAAAAAGAAAAAAATAAAAAATAATGACAGAATTGAAATTGTTCAATTTATCGGAGGAGGGTAGTGAAGAAAGATAATTTTAAAGTAGGTAGGTATACTCTCAAGTCCCGTTTAATTGTGGGTACTGGGAAATACAAGACTTTTAAGGAAACAGCCGAAGCTGTTAAAGCTTCTGGCGCTGATATGGTTACGGTCGCGGTGAGGAGAGTCAATATTTTAGATAAAAAAAAACCTGTCCTGATGGATTATCTGGATCCAAAAAAAATTATTTACTTACCAAATACGGCAGGATGTTTTACATCTGAAGATGCTTTAAGAACTTTAAGGTTAGCTAGAGAAATGGGTGGCTGGAAACTTGTAAAACTGGAAGTTCTTGGTGATAAAAAAACTTTATATCCGAACATGATAGAAACTTTGAAGTCAACACGAGTTCTTGTCAAAGAAGGTTTTCAGGTTATGGTTTATTGTTCGGATGATCCTATTATTGCAAAAAAATTGGAGGACCTAGGTGCTTCAGCAATCATGCCTCTAGCATCGCCCATTGGATCAGGTAGAGGAATTAGAAACAAACTTAATCTATCTATTATTGTCAGTAACGCAAAAGTTCCAGTAATTGTTGACGCTGGTATTGGCACAGCGTCAGACGCTACAATTGCAATGGAGTTGGGTTGTGATGGAGTTTTAATTAATACAGCTATAGCAAAAGCTAAAAATCCAATCCTAATGGCAAGTTCTATGAGACATGCTGTAATCGCAGGCAGACAATCTTATTTAGCAGGAAGAATTAGTTTACAGAAGTACGGCTCAGCAAGCAGTCCAGATAAAGGATTAATTTAATTTACGCCTTTTTTTTCTAACCCACAGTATTCTGCCAAGTGTTTCTTTGTTTTTTTTATTTTTTTCAATGTGATCTTTTTTTAAAAAATTTATTTTTTTTACTTTCGAAACAGAAGAGAAATTTTTAATACTCTCTATTTTATCAATTATTTTTTTATTTTTATTTAAAAGATGAATTTTGTACTCTGGTATGATCAAGTCACTATCTGACATGATATTAATTTTAAATTTATATTTTTTTTCGAAAAATGATAATTCTTTCTTTAGATCAGAATTCATATAATTAGCTACTTTATCTGGAAGATAAGCCGTAACAATTTTTGTTTTGTTAGAAAACGCTAACATCTCTATTTTTTTAATCATTTTTAAACCAAAAGATTCTAAGGATAAATTTGTTTCCCATTTTATGAAACTTTCCCTAAGTCTTTGCCTAGTCATTTCCATAAGACCAAAATTACTGATCCTTCCAGTTTGAATTCTAGCTCTATCAGACTTTAGTTTTTCTCTAATTTTTCGTTCTACAATTCTTCTGTTATGGTAATTTAGCATGTCAATAAAATCTATTACAATTAGACCAGACAAGTCTCTGATTTTAATTTGTCTTGCAACTTCTTCTGCAGCTTCAACATTTGTATTTAATGCAGTTTTTTCGATATTTAATTCTTTTGTAGACTGTCCTGAGTTGACGTCTATGGCAACCAAAGCCTCTGTGGGATTTATAACTAAATAACCACCAGATTTTAATCTTACCACTGGTTCGAAAATTTTATTTAAATCTTTTTCTATATTTGCATTGTGAAAAAGAGGTATTTTCCCTTTATATTTCTTCACAAATTTTGAGCTTCTTGGCATAAATTGTTTCATAAATAATTTAGCCTTTTGATATCCATCATTACCTTCGACGTGAACATATTTTGTGTCATTGTCATATATGTCTCTCAGAGCTCTTTTGATAATATCGCCTTCCTCATGGATCAAAATTGGCGCGGTAGAGTCCATAGCCTTTTCCTTGATTTCTTCCCAAACTGATATTGTGTTTTCCAAATCATTTTGAATTTCCTTTTGACTTTTTCTTGAACCTGCTGTTCTAACGATTAAACCCATACTTTTAGGAATTTCTATTTCCCTTAGCATTTTTCTAATTTGATTTCTTTCTTCGTGATTTATTATTTTTCTAGAAATCCCTCCTCCTTTTGCAGTGTTTGGCATTAAAACAATATATTTTCCGGCCAGAGAGATAAATGTGGTTAGAGCAGCCCCTTTTTGACCTCTCTCTTCCTTAGTTACCTGTATTAAAATGACCTGTCCGGGCCTAATCACTTCTTGTATTCTGTATTTTCTTACCCCATATCTACTTTTTAGTTTCTCTCTAGTTTTTTCAGAATCATTCAGTTTAGAAACTTTACTTTCTCCATTGTTGTTGTCCGTGCCATTATTGCTGTTATCTGTGCCATTAAGATTTTGTCCTCCCTCAGATCCTTCCACAGTTTTTGTTTCTGTATCTTTACTCTCTTCTTTAAGATCTTCTCTTATTTTTTCCTCAGCTCTCTGTAGTTCTTCTTTATCCTCAATAGGAATTTGATAATAATCAGATTGGATATCATTGAAAGCCAAGAAACCATGTCTTTCTCTTCCGTAATTGACAAAAGCTGCCTGCAAAGAGGGTTCTACCCTGCTTATTTTTCCTAAATAGATATTACTTTTTTGATTTAAGCTATTCTTGTTCTCATACTCATATTCTTCGATATGAGATTTTGATTTAAGCACAACTCTAGTTTCTTCTGGATGCGAAGCATCGATATATAAATTCTTTTCCATGATGAATAAGTTCCGTTCATAAAATTTGATGTAAAATTGTTGTTAATACTTTTGTTTAAGTCCATGTTTTGATTATACATTTTTTTTTAAGAAAATACAGTTTTTCTCGATACAATAATGCCTTAAGATAGCCCAAATTAGGGAATTATTATTTAATCAACAAAGATTATGAAAAAAACACTCAATCGCTTGGTCAAGGCAGGAATTCTATTTTCTTTAATCATATTATTTATGGTTTTTTCAGCTTTTTGGTATTTCTCTTCAGGATTACCTGACTACAAAAAATTAGCAAAATACGAACCCTCCGTTTCTAGTAGAGTATATGGCGATGCTGGAGAACTGATAGCAGAATACGCTATTCAGAAAAGACTTTTTATTCCAATAGAATCAATACCGGATGTAGTAATAAATTCTTTTTTATCAGCAGAAGACAAGAATTTTTTTGCCCACCCTGGTGTAGATGCAAAAGGTATAACAAGAGCTTTTTTAAAAAATATTCAAAATATATTTGAAGGAAAAAGATTGGAAGGAGCATCAACTATTACCCAACAGGTTGCAAAAAATTTCTTACTAACAAACGAGGTTTCATTAAGAAGAAAAATTAAAGAAGCTATTTTAGCTTTTAGAATAGAAAAATCATATTCTAAAAAGAGAATTCTTGAACTTTATTTAAATGAAATCTATCTGGGACAGGGGACATATGGCGTAGCTTCAGCGAGTCTTGAATATTTTGATAAATCTGTAAAAGAATTAGATTATAACGAGTCTGCCCTTTTAGCGGCATTACCAAAAGCACCAAGCAAATATAACCCATATAAAAATAAGAAATTGGCTAAAATAAGAAGGGATATGGTTTTAAAAAACCTTAAAGATAACGGTTACATATCAAATAAAGAATTAAAAAAGTTTTCAAAACAAAAAATAAATTTAAAAAAAAGGGAAGTCTTGTTGGTCGAAGAGGCACAATCATATACGGAGGAAGTTAGAAGAATTATAAATACAGAGTATGGGTTTGAAAAAGTTTATTCAGAAGGATTGTCTATCAGCACTCCATTAAATGGAAAATATCAAATAGCAGCCTTAAATTCTCTGAGAGCTGGCATTGAGTCATATGATAAGCGCAGAGGTTGGAGAGGTCCAATTACAAATATTTTTGAGAATAGAGACTGGGAAAAAAAAATAAAAAACATTAAACTTGATAAAACATTAAATTGGGAAATAGCACAAGTTATAAATATTGAAAATTATTTGTGTGAAATTAAATTATTAAACAAAAATGTAACTGGAAAAATTGTTTTTGAAGGCTTGAAGTGGACGGGTAAAAAAAATTTTCAAGAATTGTTAAAAACAGGAGACTTAATATTTATTAAAAAAAAATCAAAAGATAATTGGATTTTAAAACAATTACCCTTGGTCAATGGAAGTATAGTTGTGATGGATCCCTTCAACGGCAAAGTCAAAGCACTAGTTGGAGGATACAGCTTCATATCTAGTGAATTTAATAGAGCAACTCAAGCAAAGAGACAACCGGGATCGGCTTTCAAACCAATCGTTTACGCAGCTGCTTTGGAGAATGGTTTTTTACCCAACACTCTAATTTTGGATGCTCCATTTGTTAGCAAACAGGGAGAAGGATTGAAAAAATGGAAACCTCAAAATTATGGAAAAAAATTCTATGGACCTTCAACATTAAGAATGGGAGTGGAAAAGTCCAGAAATTTAATGACTGTAAGAGTGGCACAGAAATTGGGATTTGATAAAATATCTAAAATTTCAAAAGACCTGGATGTATATGATAATGTCCCAGAACTTTTATCTGTATCTTTAGGATCCAACGAAACTACTCTTCTAAGATTAACAAATGCCTATTGTTCTTTTGTTAATGGAGGCAAAAAAATAAAACCAACTTTAATTACCCGTATTCAAGACAGGAGAGGAAAAACTATTTTTAATTTTGAGAAAAGAAAGTGTGAAGGATGTGAGATTATTAATATAAAAGACGATCTTTCTCCAAAAATAGTTGAAGAAAAAAAACAAATTATAAGTAAAGCAACTGCATATCAAATGACATCAATTTTAGAAGGTGTTGTGAAAAGAGGAACAGGAAAAAAACTTAAAACTTTAAATGTTCCGTTGGCAGGGAAAACAGGCACAACAAATAAAAACTTTGATGCATGGTTTATAGGGTTTACATCCAATTTAGCAATAGGTGCTTACGTTGGTTATGATGAACCAAAATCTCTTGGAAAATATGAAACAGGATCAAAAGCTGCTTTACCTATATTCAAGAATTTTGTTGAAAAAGCTCTTTACAAAGAAGATATAAAACCTTTTAAAATACCAACCGATATTTATTTTTTTCCTGTGGATTATAATACAGGTAAAGATCTTGATTTTAGCAACTCTAAGGCAATAATAGAAGCCTTCAAGGAGGACAGCATAGAAGAGATAAGATCAAAAAATTTAAGTCTTGGACAAAATTATGATAAATTTAATAAATTTAGGAGATTCTATTAATGAACGATTTTGAAAAGAATTATCAGTTATCTGAAAAGTCCCTAAGAAATATTAGGGGGTATCTTTGATGAAAACAAAGTTAAAGATAAAATCTCAAGTTTAAATCAAGAAATACTAAAAAAAGATTTTTGGAAAGATAGCAACAAATCAAAAAAAGTTACAAAAGAAAAAAATTTTCTTGAAAGTATTCTTAATTTTTATACCAGTTCAGCCAATGAAATAAGTAACCTTCAAGATTTAAATAAATTAGCTGTAGAGGAAAAAGATTCAGTAATATTAAACGATTGTTCAAAGAAAATTTTTAATATCCTAAAAGAAATTAAGGTTTTTGAAACAAAATGCTTTTTGTCTGGTGAAAATGACAATCTAGATATTTATATGGAAATCCATGCCGGTGCCGGAGGTACAGAAAGTCAGGATTGGGCAGATATGTTGAGAAGAATGTATTTAAAATGGTTTGATAAAAAAAAATTTGGTTATCAGATGATTAGCGAACATAAGGGAGAAGAGGCAGGGATTAAGTCTTGTACTTTGAAAGTCACTGGTGAAAATTTATATGGTTTAATGAAAAAAGAGTCGGGGGTGCACCGTTTAGTTAGAATATCCCCGTTTGATTCAGGCGCAAGAAGACACACTAGTTTTGCAAGCATCTGGGTTTATCCTTCTGTTGATGACAGTATAGATATTGTTATCGATGAAAAAGATTTGAGAATAGATACCTACCGTTCCAGTGGTGCAGGTGGACAACATGTAAATACTACAGACAGTGCAGTTCGAATTACTCATATACCAACAAAAACTGTTGTTCAGTGTCAGAATGAAAGATCTCAACATAAAAACAAAGAGACTTGCTACAAAATGTTGAAAGCAAGACTTTATGAATACGAAATTCGAAAAAGAGAGGAGAAAAACCAAAGCCAGATTAAAGCCAAAACTGATATTGGATGGGGACACCAAATAAGATCATACGTTTTACAGCCTTACAGGCTTGTGAAAGATTTAAGATATAAGATAGAAGATACAAATCCAGATCAGGTTTTAAATGGAAATATAGATAAATTTATTGAAGGTGGAATTTTTGGCTCAAAAAAATAAATGAAAAAACTTTTTCTTTCTATATTTTTATTACTTATAGTTTCTTTTGTTGGCTTAATATTCTACCTATCTTTCTACGGTTATGAAACAGATAAGTTTAATAATATTATTAAGTCAGAAATAAAAAAAAGTGAAAAAAATATTGATCTAAATTTTGAAAAAGTTTCAATTCTACTAGACGTTAAGAAATTAACTTTGTTTATAAAGTTTATCGATCCTAAAGTTGAATATCAATCAGCAACAATTCCATTAGACATGTTAAGAGCAAATATTGATCTGGTTTCTACTCTAAAAAAAGAGATAGGAATTAAAAAGATTATAGTTGAAACCAAATATTTAGATTTCAAATCAATTAAACCAGCAATAAGTCAACTTAAAGTAGATCAATTTGACAAAAGTAGTTTTGAGAAAATTAAAAAATCTAAAATTAAAATAAATTCTGAATTTAGTTTTGATCAAAATTACGAATTGGGGGACAATTTCGTTTTAACTGGAATTGTGAAAGATACTGAATTTATACACGATAAGAATCATAAGATTTCAGAATTAAATTTTTACTTTTCTTATAATAACAAGCAATTGAAGATTAGGAATTTATCATCTAAGTATAATGAGATCGATATTAGCAATGGAAAAATAGAGTTTTACAAAACAAAAGGAGCAATTAGCTTTAAGGTAGATACAAAAATTAGTTTACAAAATAATAAAATAAGATTGCCCATAATCAACAAATCGACCAAAGTAGATGAGAGTTTTTCTTTAAAAGCAGACCTCTCATTAAAAAAAAACAAAAGTATATTAATCAAAAATCTAACTCTTAAAAATGAAGACAATTTATTTAAAATAGATCATCTGGTGTTAAATAAAAATTACAACCTTTCAGACTTTAAAAATATAGAGGTAAGAACAAAAGAAAATAAAAAAATCAATAATGATTTTAGTATTAAAAATAGTAAAGAATCAATTATTGTTGATGGAGAAATTTTTGACGCAACAATTTTATTAAAAGAATTGGATGAACCAGGCAAGAAAAATAATTTTTTAAAGAAAATATCGAAGAATATAGAGGCTGACTTTACTAAGGTTTTAACAGATACAGAATTTCCATTTAATAAATTCAGGATGGTTGGATCACTTAAGAAAGGTAAGCTGGAAAAAATATCTGCCAAAAGTGAATTTGAGGAAGATAAATTTTTAGATATTTCTATAAAAAAAGAAAAAAAAACCAATATGAGTATCGTGGAGATTTATTCAGATATTGCTAGACCGTTAGTGAATAGCTATGAATTTTTTGAAGGCCTAGAAGGGGGTAATTTAACTTATACATCAAAATCTAATGACAAAAACTCCTCTGGAGTTTTGGAAATCAAAAAATTTAAATTAAATAAAGCCCCGGGTTTAGCGAAGCTATTGAGCTTAGCAGATTTGAAAGGTTTGACAGACGCCTTAAGAGGAGAAGGCATAAGTTTTGATAGCCTTATAATAAAATATGAAAGCAGTTCTACATGGATGGATATAAAAGAAATTTTTCTTATTGGACCGTCAATTTCTGTATTAGTCGAAGGATATTTTGATAAGAAAAAAGATATTTTAAGTTTGCGCGGAACATTGGTACCAGCAAAAACTTTGAATAGTATAGTTTCAAAAATTCCTGTTGTGGGAGATATATTAATAGGAAAAAAAGTTGGAGAAGGAGTTTTTGGTTTAAGTTTTAAAATTAAAGGACCTACGGATAATTTAAAAACCACTGTAAATCCAGTAAAAACATTAACACCTAGATTTATTACTCGTGCATTAGAGGAGATGAAGAAAAAACAATCTAAGTAATTGTAACTTTCAGGTGGGTTTTTTTACCTACAGATAATTTAATGTAATCTTTACCTTCAAATTCATTAATTCCAACAATTTTTTTATCGTCATCAATAACTTTATCATTTATTTTAATTCCTTTATTTTTTAATATTCTTCTTGCTTCACTTTTTGAATTTGAAAGATTGTTCTGAAAGATTAAATCTATAATATTAATACCTTTTGAAATTGAATCTTTTGATATTTTTTTCTCTGGTATATTTTTACCAATCCCACCCTGAACAAAAGTTGTTTTTGCAGTTTGTTCACTATCTTTGGCAGCTTTAGAACCATGCATAATGCTTGTGGCTTCATTGGCTAAAAGTATTTTTAATTTGTTAATATCTTTTTCATTATCAATTCTGTTTGATAATTTATCTACCTCTATTTCAGTAAAGTATTTTAAAAATTTTTTTACATCTTCATCTGCGGTATTTCTCCAAAACTGCCAGTAGTCATATGGAGAGAACATTTTTTTATCTAACCAAACTGCTCCTTTTTCAGTTTTACCCATCTTGGCACCAGAGGATAAAGTTATTAAAGGTGTAGTAAGCCCAAAAGACTCCTTTTGTAAAATTCTCCTAATTAACTCAACACCATTAACAATATTTCCCCATTGATCTGAACCACCCATTTGTAAAATACATTTATGCTCTTTAAATAGTTGATAAAAATCATAAGCTTGTAAAATCATATAGTTAAATTCCATGTAGCTAAGAGACTGTTCTCTATCCAATCGCAGTTTTACGCTATCAAAGGTAAGCATTTTATTTATTGTAAAGTGTTTTCCTACGTCTCTTAGAAAATCAATGTACTTTAATTTTCCTAACCAATTGTAATTATCTACGAAAATAGGTTTGATTTTTCTATTTTTAGAAGGCAATAGTTTTTCAAAAATTTTTTTAATACTCGATATATTTTTTTTGATATCTTTATGTTTTAAAATTTTTCTGGTGGAGTCCTTGCCAGATGGATCTCCAATTAGAGTTGTTCCACCTCCAAGCAAAACTATTGGTTGATGACCATATCTTTGAAGAAGTCTTAAGACCATAATTTGCATTAGACTTCCCACATGAAGGCTAGGGGCTGTGCTGTCGAATCCTATATAAGCTTTTATTGGATTTTCTTTAGAAATTTTGTCTAGCTTATCCAAATCAGTACATTGATTCAGAAAACCTCTTGAGGTCATTTCAGATAAAAAGCTATTTTTCATAGAACTTTATGTACTAAAGCTACTATTATACTAAAATTGCTATAAATAAATATAAATATGAGCAAAGAATATACAGCTTTGGGTTTAATGAGTGGTACTTCTGGAGATGGGGTGGATGCCTCAATAATCCAATCTGATGGCCAAAATAAATGCAAGTTAATCTCAGATAAGTACTTTGAATATGACAGGGATATCTACAAAAATATTCATGGATTAAAAGAAAATATAAACAACTCTAAAGATCTAAAAAATCTGTCAAAACAAATAACGGAGTTAGAGAAAAAAATAACATTGTTTCATGCAAAGGTTGTTGGGGACTTATCACAGACCAATATTGATTTTTTAGGTTTTCATGGACAAACTATATTTCATAATGCTGATGAAAAAATTTCAAAACAGTTAGGAGATGGAAAACTTTTATCTCAACTTACTAAGAAAACTGTGGTTTATAATTTTAGAGAAAACGATCTAATAAATGGAGGACAAGGAGCACCTCTTACACCGATTTTTCACAAGTTAATAGTCAATCAAAAGAAAATAGATTTACCAGTTACAATTTTAAATATAGGGGGAATAGCAAATATTACCTCAATTCAAAAAGGAAATAAAATTTTTAGTTCAGATATTGGACCAGGTAATTGTCTTATTGATAAGTGGGTTAGATCAAATTCTGATAAAAGTTATGACAAAGAAGGACATTTTGCTAAGGCAGGAAAAATAAACAAAATTATTTTGGATCAATCTTTAGAGAATTATTATGGAAATGATACAAGTAAAAAAAAATCATATGACATAAAAGATTTTGACTTATCTTTTGTTAGAGGTTTGTCCCTGGAAGATGGAGCAGCAACATTGACAGAGTTTACAGCAGAAATTTTATCCAAACATAAAATAGGTCAAAAAATCTATATTTGTGGAGGAGGGAGAAAAAATTCATTTTTATTGGACAGGATTAAAAAAAAAATTAATAGTGAAATAAAATTAATCGATGATTTAGGAATAGATGGTGATTTTGTAGAGTCACAGGCGTTTGCATATATTGCAATCAGATCTTATCTTCGACTTCCCATATCTTTTCCTAACACAACGGGAGTAAAGAAAGATGCTACTGGTGGAATTTTGATTAAAACTAAATAAGCTGTGTTTTATCTTTTATATATTTGTCAATTGTTTTTTTTAATTCTTCTTCTTTATCCTTAAAAAAATGGTTTGAATTTTTTATTTCAGAAAAGAGAACTTCTATTCCTTTTTGACTTTTTAATCTATTATTTAAATCATTGATACTATTCTTAGATACCAATTCATCTTTCTCACCATAAATAATTTGTCCAGAGGAAGGACAGGGAGCTAGGAATGTAAAATCATAAACGTTTGGTTGAGGAGAAACAGCAATAAATTTGTTTACTTCTGGCCTTCTCATTATTAATTGCATGCATATCAAGGATCCAAAAGAAAAACCTGATACCCAACATTGACTATAATCTTGATTCTCTCTTTCCACCCAGTCTAGAGCTGCCGCTGCATCAGAAAGCTCACCTTGACCATTGTCAAATGTTCCATCACTTTTTCCAACACCTCTAAAATTTATTCTTAAAACAGAAAAATTATTTTTTATAAACACATTATATATTTCTTATACAATTCTATTGTTCATTGTTCCACCGTATTGAGGGTGCGGTTGTAAAACTATTGCGACGGGAGAATTCTTCCTTTGATTCTTAAAATATTTACCTTCTAATCTTCCACTAGGACCTGGAATGAATATTTCTGAACTTTTCTGTTTCATATTTAATAATAATGATAATTACTCTCAAAAAAAAAATAGATTTATATCATGTTTTTAGTGAGGCAAATTTATTTATTATTAAAGTTGACTGTTTTACTAGGAATTATTAAATAAGCGCTGTAAATATAGGAAAATATGAAACTAACAACAAAAGGTAGATATGCTGTAATGGCGATGGCCGATCTGGCCGCATACCAAAATGGAAAGCCAGTCAGTTTGGTTGATATATCGCTAAGACAAAATATTTCGTTGTCATATCTAGAGCAGCTTTTTTCAAAACTAAAAAATGAAAAACTTGTCAAAAGCGTTCGTGGTGCTTCAGGCGGTTATGTACTTGAAAAAAATCCAAAAGATATAAAACTCTCAAATATAATTTTTGCAGTTGATGAACAAGTAAAAACTTTAAATTGCAAAAGAGAGTCAAAAAAAGGTTGTAATGGTAGATCCACAAAATGTATAACCCATAATCTGTGGGATGATTTAGAACAACACATTAACAAGTTTTTTGATAACGTTAGTTTAAACGATTTACTAAAACAAAAACATGCAGATATGAACTAAATGAAAAATCAAAATATTAATACTGAACAAGATTATAAATATGGTTTTACCACGGATATTGAAAATATACGTGCTCCCAAGGGTTTAAGCGAAGATACTATAAAATTTATATCTAAAATAAAAAAAGAACCTAAATGGATGCTTGATTGGAGACTAA
>MDTB01028068.1_pt1 | contig 21264 bp, 17 predicted proteins | sample 811161 | NCBI WGS metagenome assembly MDTB01 (sample SAMN05326650, study PRJNA326480) | marine metagenome | isolation source: seawater | place: Mediterranean Sea | collected 2009
AAAAATTCATTCATTATCAAAAAGTTTATAACATTTTTCTATTAGAAATTAATTTTTCTTGAAATTCTAAAATTATTTCATAATAACAATTTATATTGCAAAAATAAATTTCAATGCCTCGCGACAAGAGCATCAATTCAATTCTTATCATCGGTTCTGGTCCTATTGTTATCGGTCAAGCATGCGAATTTGACTACTCTGGATCACAAGCATCAAGATCTTTAAGAGAGGAAGGTATAGAGGTTACTCTTATAAACTCTAATCCTGCAACCATTATGACAGATTCTGTCACTGCCGATAATATTTATCTAAAGCCACTAACAAAGAAATCAATAATTGAAATATTAGAAAAACATAAAATTGATGCAGTACTCCCTACCATGGGTGGTCAGACTGCTCTCAATCTAGCTATTGAATGTGATAATGCAAAAGTTTGGGAGAAATTTAATGTGAAAATGATTGGTGTAAATGTTGACGCAATTAATACAACAGAGGATAGGGAATTGTTTAGGTTAAAGATGAAGGAGTTAGATGTTAATGTCTGTAAAGGTGAGATTGCAAAGTCATTTTTGAGAGGTAAAGAAATTGCTCAGGATATTGGTTTTCCTCTGGTAATAAGACCTTCTTTTACTCTTGGTGGTTCTGGTGGTAGTTTTGTTGAAAAAGAGGAAGACTTTGAAAATGCATTAGATCATGGTTTAAATATGTCACCTGTACACGAGGTTCTTGTGGAACAGAGTGTGTTGGGCTGGAAGGAGTATGAGCTTGAGTTATTACGAGATAATATTGGAAATGTAATTATAATATGTTCGATAGAAAACTTTGATGCTATGGGAATTCATACTGGTGATTCAATTACAGTGGCACCCGCAATGACTCTTCCAGATACAGTATATCAAGAAATGAGAAACCTTGCGATTAAAATGATGAACGGTATTGGTGATTTTGCTGGTGGATGTAATGTACAATTTGCAGTAAATCCAGAAAATGATAGTATTATCGGTATTGAGATCAATCCCCGGGTTTCAAGATCATCGGCACTAGCATCAAAAGCAACTGGATATCCAATAGCTAAAATTGCTGCTAAGCTAGCAATAGGATACAATTTAGATGAGTTAAAAAATCAAATCACAAAAAACACATCTGCATTTTTTGAGCCTGCACTTGATTACGTTATTGTAAAGATACCGAGATGGAACTTTGACAAGTTCAAGGGGTCAGACAGAAGACTTGGCTTACAGATGAAATCGGTTGGTGAGGCAATGGGTATAGGAAATAATTTTCAGGAAGCCCTACAAAAAGCTTGTCAATCATTGGAGATAAAAAGAAATGGATTAGGTGCTGACGGAAGAGAATTGAAAGACCAAAATAAATTGTTAGAAAGTCTTAAAAATGCAAGTTGGAATAGATTATTTCATATCTACGATTCTTTAAAACTAGGCCTTCCATTTAAAACTATCCAAGACATCACCAAAATCGATAAATGGTTTTTGAACCAAATTAATGAGTTAGTTCTTATGGAAAAAGAAATTGAAAAGTTCTCAATTGATAATATTCCTAAGTCTTATTTAAAACTTATGAAAGAGAAAGGATATGCAGATAGACAAATTGCTCATATATTAGGTTGCCTAGAAAGTGAAGTATTTAGTAAAAGGCATGAACTAAGAATAAAAAGAAATTACAAATTAGTTGACACATGTGCCGCTGAGTTCGAGGCAGCTACCCCTTATTATTATTCAACATTTGGTGATGAAAATGAATCAGTTTCTTCTGACAGAAAGAAAGTCTTGGTGATTGGATCTGGACCAAATAGGATTGGTCAAGGTATTGAGTTTGATTATTGTTGTGTCCACGGGGTTTTGGCAGCAAAAGAATCAGGGTATGAGACAATTATGGTTAATTGTAACCCTGAAACAGTTTCGACTGATTTTGATGTTGCTGATAAGCTATATTTTGAGCCCGTTTTTTGGGAACATTTATATGAAATTATTTTGCATGAAAAACCTATTGGTGTTATTGTACAACTTGGGGGTCAGACCGCATTGAAGTTGTCAGAAAAACTTGATAAGCATGGAATCAAAATTTTAGGTACTACCTTTGATGCCTTAGATCTAGCCGAAGATAGGGGAAGATTTTCTGATTTATTGAAAGAGAATAAAATACCTTATCCTGAGTATGGTACAATTGACTCAGCAACCGATGCAATCGAGCTTTCAAAGAAAATTGGATTTCCTCTACTAGTAAGGCCATCATATGTTCTTGGTGGTCAATCAATGAAAATTGTAATCAATGAGAAAGAGCTAGAAGAACATGTAGTAGATCTAATCAAAGATAAACCTGATGGGAAAATTTTATTGGATCATTTTCTTGAAGGTGCTATAGAGGCAGAAGCAGATGCCATATGCGATGGTAAAGACGTCTATATAGTAGGTATAATGGAGCATGTTGAGCCTGCGGGTATTCATTCTGGAGACTCTAACGCAGTTCTTCCACCCTACAGCCTAGGTGATTTTGTTATAAATCAAATCAAGAATTATACCAAAAAAATTGCTCTAGCCTTAAAAACTGTTGGTCTGATAAATATTCAATTCGCAATCAAAGATGATAAAGTTTATATAATTGAAGCCAACCCAAGAGCTTCAAGAACTGTACCCTTTATCTCTAAAGCATACAGAGAACCCTATGTAAATTATGCTGTAAAAATCATTTTAGGGAAGAAAAATTTAAAGGATTTTAATATGAAACCGTATAAGAATGGGTACTCAATTAAGGAACCAGTTTTTTCTTTTAATAAATTTCCTAATGTTAACAAAGAGCTTGGGCCAGAAATGAAGTCTACTGGTGAATCGATTTACTTTATTGACGATCTTATGGATGATTATTTTTTAGATATATATTCAAAAAGAAATCTTTATTTAAGCAAATAGTAATGTTTAAGTTTCTTTTTATAACATTTGTAGTAATATATATTTTATATAAAGTATCCACATATCTATTCAGAAAAATTATCAATGATGTATCTCAAACCAGTAATTCTGATAAAAAGAAAAAAAATAGTATTCTAGACAACGAAGGAGAATATGTTGATTACGAGGAACTTGATTAATTTTATATCATGAAGTGGTTTAATAGAAAGGACAAAAATATAAATACTCCAACATCACAGAAGAAAGAACTTCCCGATGGAATGTGGTACAAGACTCCAAAAGGTTCTATTGTTCATATGAGAGAATTAAAAAATAATTCTTATGTATCGCCAGAGGATGATTATCATGTGCGAATTGGGTCTAAAGAATACTTTGAAATATTATTCGATAATAAATCTTTCGAAGAATATGATTCCGATATGTTATCTGATGACCCTTTAAAGTTTATAGATACTAAATCTTATAAGGATAGAGTCAAAAAAACTATAAAAGCAACTGGCTTAAAAGATGCGATAAGAACCGCATTAGGAAAAGTAAATGGTCACAAATTGGTAATCTCTTGTATGGATTTTTCTTTTATTGGGGGCTCAATGGGTTCTGTGGTAGGTGAAAAAATATCAAGAGCAATTGATCTATCACTAAGAAAAAAAATTCCTTTAATGATTATTTCTAAGTCTGGTGGAGCAAGGATGATGGAATCAACTTATTCTTTAATGCAGATGGCTAAAACTTCAGCAAAGCTTTCCTTGTTAGATAAACATAAGATCCCATATATTTCATTAATGACTGACCCAACCACAGGTGGGGTTTCAGCTTCATTTGCTATGTTAGGAGACTTTAATATTGCCGAACCTGGTGCATTAATTGGTTTTGCTGGACCAAGAGTGATAAAAGAAACTATTGGATCTAATTTACCTAAAGGCTTCCAAAGTTCAGAGTTTGTAATTGAGCATGGATTCATTGATTTTATTGTTGACAGAAGAGATTTAAAGTCGAAAATATCTAAGCTTTTATCTATCCTAAAAAACTAAAATTATTTATAATACAAATAATTTTTTCTATTATATATTTGTCAAAAATTAAATTAGATTTAGTGTCTTTGACAATCATAACATCAGTAATAGCATTCTCATTAGTTATACTAATGCTTGTTTTTATTCTTCTATTTGCGCAATCAAAACTTGTACAATCAGGTGATGTAAGTATTGTTGTTAATGGTGATTCTGATAATCCATTGATTGCACCTGCTGGTTCAACACTTTTATCAACCTTGGCTACTCAAAAAATGTTTCTACCCTCAGCCTGTGGTGGTGGTGGAACCTGCGCTATGTGTAAGTGTACTATATCTGAAGGGGGCGGTGATGTTCTTCCAACAGAAGTTGGACATCTATCCAGACTTGAAAAAACCAATAATGTCAGACTTTCATGTCAAGTTAAAGTAAAGCAGGACATGCAGATAGAAATTCCAGAAGAAATCTTTGGAATCAAGAAGTGGGAATGTGAAGTAGTTTCAAATTACAATGTATCGACCTTTATAAAAGAACTTGTTGTAAAACTTCCTCCGGGGGAAACACTTGATTTTGAGTCTGGAGGTTACATACAAATTGATGTTCCAGAGATAGACATTGATTTTAAAACTATGGATATTACTCCTCATCCAGAGTTGGGTCATAAAAAAGACGTGTTCCAAAGTGATTGGGATAAGTTTAATCTTTGGCCATTAAAAATGAAAAATGATGAGCCGATTTTTAGGGCTTACTCTATGGCAAATCACCCAGCTGAGGGAAACATTATTATGCTTAATATCAGAATTGCGACCCCTCCATGGGATAGAGTAAATAATAATTGGATGGACATTAACCCTGGGATCTGTTCATCTTATGTTTTCTCTAGAAAACCAGGTGATAAAATTTATATATCAGGACCCTATGGTGAGTTTCATATTAACGAGACAGAAAGAGAGATGATTTATATTGGAGGTGGTGCTGGAATGGCTCCACTTAGGTCACATATTTTTCATTTATTTAACACTCAAAAAACAAACAGAAAGGTTTCGTATTGGTACGGTGGAAGATCAAAGAAGGAGCTTTTCTATATGGATCATTTTAGAAAAATTGAAAAGGACTTCAAAAACTTTAATTTCTACGTTGGTTTATCAGAACCACTTTCTGAGGATAACTGGAGTATTAAAGATAAGCTTGAAGATAGTAAAGATGGGTACGTTGGATTCATTCACCAAGTCTTGTATGACAATTATTTAAGTAAGCATGAAGAACCCGAGGATGTCGAGTATTATTTATGTGGCCCTCCATTAATGAATCAAGCAGTTTTAAAAATGTTAGAGGGTATGGGTGTTCCCGATGAAAATATCAGATTTGATGATTTTGGTGGTTAAATTCCATCATTAAGTATAAAATTATAAAGAAGAAAGATACCCTCCGTCTATAGGGATATTAACACCATTAATGTAACCTGACTTCCTACTACACAAAAATGCAACTAAATATGCAATTTCTTGAGGCTCACCAAACCTTTTACTTGGAATAATATTCAAATAATTATTTTTAATTTTTTTTGGTAAAACTTTTTGTGTTTTGGCTGAGTTTTCTATCAGACTCTCTAATCTTTCTGTCATTGTGAAACCTGGTAAAATATTATTAACAGTAATTCCAAACTCTGCAACTTCGTTTGATAATGTTTTAGCCCAGCTTGCCATAGCCCATCTAACAGTGTTTGATACACCTAAATTATTTATTGGCGATTTAACCGAAATAGATATAATATTTAATACTCTTCCGAACCTATTTTTTTTCATATTTGGTAGTAACAATTGAGATAAAACATGACTACAATGAAGATGCATTTTCATATACTTTTCAAAATCAGATATATCAGCTTCTTCTATTTTTCCAGGTGGTGGACCTCCAGTGTTGTTTATTAATATATCAAAATTAAATTTATTTATTTTTATAAATTTTTCAATCTTATTTTTTAAATCAATCTCATTTCTAAAATCTGCAACTATATATTTATGTCTCTGGTCATATTTTTTTGAAAGTTGATTCAATACTGAATCTAATTTTTTTTCATTTCTAGCAACTAAAATCACCTCAACACCTTCACTTGCTAATTCAATAGCTATCTCTTTTCCAATTCCTTGTGAACTTCCACACACCAAAGCTCTTGTACCTTTTAAAGAAAGATTCATGATTTTTTTTTAGTTATTATTTATATTCAATATATGAAAAAAGAAGATGCTTTAAAAATAGATGATAATGATCAATTATCTTATCTAAAAAAAGAGTTTTTATACGGTGATGATAATGAAGAGAAAAAGATTTATTTCTGCGGTAATTCTTTGGGCCTTCAACACAATTCATTAAAAAATAAAATTAATGAGCATCTAGAACAATGGAAAAAGTTTGCTGTTGAAAATCATTTTAATGGTGATTATCCTTGGATGGATATTCAAGATAAGATCAAGGAAAAATTAAAATTATTTCTTGGATGCTCAGAAAATGAAATTGCAATAATGAATTCTTTATCGGTAAATCTACATCTTATGATGGTATCTTTCTACAAGCCTTCTAAAACTAAAAATAAAATTTTAATAGAAGAAAATGCTTTTTCATCGGATAGATATGTTGTTAATTCCCAATTAAAACATCATGGATTAAATGAGTCAAGTTTATTGACTGTCTATCCTGAGGAGGATTATTCTATTAATGAAGACAAAATAATTTCAAAAATTATAAATAACAACGAATCCCTTTCATTGGTATTATTACCGGGAATTCAATACTATAATGGTCAAGTTTTGAACATACCTAAAATTTCAAAAGTGTGTAAGGATAATGATATCACCCTTGGTTTAGACTTAGCTCATATGGTTGGAAACGTAAAAGTAGACCTAAACTCCTATGACGTAGACTTTGCAACGTGGTGTAGTTATAAGTATTTAAATTCAGGTCCTGGAGGAGTCTCCGGAATCTATGTTAATTCTAGACATATAAATAATGATATTGTAAGGTTTGAGGGGTGGTGGGGTAATAAACTATCCTCAAGGTTTGAGATGTTAAAAAAATATGATCCTGAGCACTCTGCTGAGGCTTGGGTATTAAGTAACCCTCCAGTAGTTCTTCTTGATATCCACCTTGCCTCTTTAGAAGTGTTTAGCAATGCAGGTCTTGATAAGATTTTTAATAAATCAAAACTGCTTTCTGACTTTTTGTATGATGGTTTAAATTCAATAGATAATTATTCTATTTTTTTTGATATAATTACTCCGCTTGAATCTGCTAGAAGAGGTTCTCAAATTTCTCTTTTCTTTAAAAAATCGTCAGAAAATTTTTTTAATGAGATTAGTAAAAAATTTGTGGTAGACTATAGAAAACCTAATGTCATAAGAGTAGCACCAGTTCCACTTTATAATTCATTTTATGAAGTATACTTATTTGTGAAAGAGATAGATAGATTAGTAAAATCTTACAATTAAATCAGTATTTCTTGGTAATTTTTGTCTTTTGAATTGAGCATTTTTTTACAGTAATCATAAATGGAAACATCATCATAATTACATTCTCTATATAACTCATCTTGCGTTCCATGTTCAATAATTTTATCAGGAACTCCAAGCCTTTGCACAGTATTAGAATAACCATAATCATTGATAAATTCTAGAATAGCGCTTCCGAAACCGCCAATTATACAACCGTCTTCAACTGTTAAAATAAATTTATGCTTCTTAAGTATTTTATGTAATAATTTTTCATCAAGTGGTTTAACAAACCTCATGTCATAATGAGAAGGATAGATATTTTCTTCATTAAGTTTTTGAATTGCTTTTGTTGCATAATTTCCTATATGTCCAATTGATAAAATAGCTATTTCATCTCCTTCACATAAAGTCCTTCCTTCTCCTATATTTATTAATTCAAATTCTTTTTTCCAGTTGTTGATAACACCCTTCCCTCTTGGATAACGAATTGTAAAAGGTCCATTATTATTTTTTTGTGCGGTGTACATTAAATTTCTCAACTCAATTTCGTTCATTGGTGCCGATACTATCATATTTGGTAGACACCTCATATAAGCAATATCATAAGCACCATGATGAGTTGGACCATCAGCTCCTGCTACTCCAGCTCTATCTAAGCAAAAAATTACAGGTAGGTTTTGTATACATACGTCATGGATCACTTGGTCATATGCTCTCTGCATAAAAGTGCTGTAAATATTGCAGAATGGTATGATTCCTTTAGTGGCAAGTCCTGCACTGAGGGTTACTGCGTGTTGCTCGGCAATGCCAACATCAAATGCTCTATCGGGCATCTTTTCCATCATAATGTTCAATGACGATCCTGATGGCATGGCAGGGGTTATACCCATAATTTTTTTATTCTTTTCAGCAAGTTCTATAATTGAATGTCCAAAAACGTCTTGGTATTTAGGAGGGCCTTTTTTATTTGAATTAGTAGCTATGCTTTTACCGGAGTCAACATCAAATTTACCTGTTGCATGCCATTTGGTTTGATCTTTTTCAGCTAAATCATAACCTTTACCTTTTTTTGTAAGGCAATGAAGAATTTTAGGACCAGGAATTTTTTTAAGATATTCTAAAGTTTTAACTAAGTGGTTTATGTCATGACCATCAATAGGGCCAAAATACCTTAAGTTTAGAGCCTCAAAAAGATTTGAGTTATCAAGAACAAATGATTTAAGACTTTTTTCTATGGTCTTCCCAGTTTTCCTTGCATTATCACCAAAATCCTTTAACATGCCTAAAACTTTCCAAATATCATTTCTAATATTATTGAATGTTGGAGATGTTGATATGTCAGTCAGATATCTTTTTAATGCTCCAACATTAGGATCGATTGACATACAATTATCGTTAAGTATAATTGTAATGTTGGTATCTGTATCACCTGCATGATTCATGCCCTCAAATGAAATTCCTCCGGTCATTCCCCCATCACCAATCACAGCTACGTGTTGTCTTTCATTTTTACCTTGATACTTAGAGGCAATAGCCATTCCAAGAGCAGCGGAGATTGAAGTTGAAGAGTGTCCAACTCCAAATGTGTCATACTCACTTTCTGAAATTTTGGGAAATCCAGAAATGCCTTTGTATAACCTGTTTGTATGAAAATCTTTTTTTCTTCCTGTTAGAATTTTATGTCCATATGCTTGATGACCCACATCCCAAACAATAGAGTCATCTGGTGTGTTATAAACATAGTGAAGGGCAACAGTTAGTTCTACTACACCAAGGCTAGCTCCAAAATGTCCACCATTTTCTGAAATAGAGTTGATTATAAATATTCTTAGGTCATTACATACATCTATAAGATCTTCTTTCTCTAATTTTCTCAGGTCTTTTGGAAAATTAATTTTATCAAGATGTTTATAGATTGAGCTATTCATAAAAACTATTGGTATTTATACTAGTTTTTTTTCTTTTTGGTTTATAAATCTATTAATTTTTAATTTAAGAATATCTTTAAATATTCCAATAGCATATAAATATTTATGAGCTACGAAATAAAGTTACCTCTTTTTGAAGGCCCATTTGATCTTTTGCTTTTTTTTATAGAAAGAGATGAGATTGATATAATTGATATACCTATTTCTAAAATAACTAATGATTTCTTTGAGTATATTTCTGAACTAGAGAATATGAATATAGAAGTCGCAAGTGAATTTATTGTTGTGGCAGCAACCTTAATGAGAATTAAATCCAAAATGTTACTTCCAAGATCTTCACTAGATCTTGAGGGAAATGAAATTGATCCTAGAGAAGAATTAGTTGCTCATCTAATTGAATACAAAAAATATAAATCAGTTATTTCAACATTTTCCAATCTTGAGGCTATAAGATTAACAAAGAAGAAGAGAGGTAACCTACTTAAAGAGGTAGAAATATTATCAGAAAGAGCAAAAGTAGAGACTGAGCTTCAGGACATTGATTTATATAAGCTATTGGTTGTTTTTAAAAATGTATTGTCAAAGTATGAGGACGAAAAAAATAAGCCAAAACATCAGATATTTGAGTACCCTTATACAATATCTCAACAAAAATTTTTTTTAATTAATCTTCTAAAATCAAAATCAAAAATCTCATTTGATAGGTTGATTCAGGAAAACCCTTTAAAAATTTTAGTAATTTATAACTTTTTGGCCATGCTTGAGCTTATTCAAGAATCTAAGGTTAGATTATCCATTGGGAATGGGATGAATAACTTTTGGATTCAAAAATTTTAATTATTAAAAAAAAAGTTGATTTCTATTTGAGCATTTTCATCAGAGTCAGATCCATGAATTGCATTTGCTTCAATTGATGAAGCAAATTTTTTTCTGATAGTTCCTTCTTCTGCTTCCTCTGGATTTGTTGAACCAATTAATTTTCTAAAGTCTGATACTGCATTTTCTTTTTCAAGTTCAATCACTATTATAGGTCCTGAGCACATATATTCACAAAGCCTTGTAAAAAAAGGTCTTTCCTTATGTATAGAGTAGAATCTTGAAGCCATTGTATTATCCATTTCTACAAGTCTCATATTTTTGATACTAAATCCGGCACGCTCAATTATTTCAATAATTGAACCGGTATACGATGCTGTAAATGCATCGGGTTTGATAATAGTAAAAGTTTTATTTCCGACCATATTTATTTTTTACAAACTTAATTAGATGCTTTGTATTTCAAAAGTATTACGATCATAAGAATTAATTTTTTCTTTTCAATTAATTTTATCCAGTTTTGCCATCAACATTTTTAATGAAAGATATTAAAGACTTATTATTAGAAAAATCAAAAATATTGATAACTACTCATGTTAATCCTGATGGTGATGCTATTGGTTCTTCATTAGGCTTATATAATTTTTTGATCAAGTTAGGACATGAAGTATCTGTCGTTGTTCCTAATGATTATCCAGATTACTTAAAATGGATGAAATCAGATAAAAAAATTATTAACTTTTCTGATAACACTGATAAAATTCAAGAATTGATAAATGATATACAAATTATATTTTGTTTAGATTTTAATAATCTTTCAAGAATAAATGAATTAGGAAAATTAATTGATAAAAGTAATGCGAAAAAAGTTTTAATTGATCACCATCTAAATCCAGATAACTTTTATGACTTTAAGTATCACGACGTTAATGCTAGTGCCACCGCTGAATTAGTATATGATTTGATCAGTTATATTGATGAAAAATTAATCGACAAAGATATCTCAGATTGTATTTATACTGGAATATTAACAGATACTGGCTCATTTAGATTTTCTTCAACCACGTCAAAAGTGCATAGAATAATTGCTAAATTATTAGATGAAGGAGTGAAGTCTGAGCAAATTGGAAAAAAAATATATGAGTCAAATTCTTTTGATAAACTTAAACTTTTAGGTTATTGTCTTTCAGAAAAACTAGAAATCATATGTAATGGAAAAGCTGCATATATTGTTTTAACTAGGAAAGATCTACTAAGTCACAATTATAGAAAAGGTGATACAGAAGGAATTGTAAATTATGCTCTTTCAATTTTAGGAGTAAATTTGGCTGTGATGATAATAGAAACTAAAGATAGAATTAAATTTTCTTTCAGATCGTCAGGTAATTTTTCCGTAAATAAGTTTGCAAACAACCATTTTAATGGAGGTGGTCATAAAAATGCTGCTGGTGGAAGCATAGAAGATAAACTTTCAGTAGCTTTGAAGATATTTTTAAAATCAGTATCTAAATATGAAAAAGAACTTAATTACTAAGAAATGAAATATTATAATCTAATTATCATTTTATTAATGTTGGTTTCATGTACAAACAAGGAAACTTTACTAGACAATGGAGTTTCAATAAAATATTTAAAAAATGGTAATGGAGAGGTTGTTGAAAACGATGAGTTTATAATGCTTAATATCCAATATTTTGATTACGAAGGTAATGAAGCATTTAGCTCTGAGGAGCCAATAGTGCAGCTAAAAGATTCTTTATGGGAAAATATTCCATTTTTAAATGTTATTAGTAACCTGAAAGAAGGTGATAGTGTCTTTTTTCAGCTATCTCTTGATCAATTTTTTGGTTACATACCTGGTGCAAATTATCCTGACTCTCTTGGTAGTGAGTTGATGTCTTTCTATACAGGTGTTCAAGATATAATGACAAAAGAAGAATTTGAAAATTATCAAAGAGAACAATTTGAAAAAATGAAAATGAATGATGATCAACAGTTATCAATCGATTTAGAATCGATTGATAACTATTTAAAAGAGAATAATATAAACGCAGCCAAAACAGAAAGTGGACTTAGGTATGTTGTTGAAAAAAAGGGTGAAGGTAGACTTGCTGCTCCAGGAGACAACGTTTCTGTTCATTATACTGGTATGCTTCTAAATGGAGAGGTGTTTGATTCGTCTATAAACAGAGGTGAACCATTGTCATTTACATTAGGTCAAGGCATGGTTATTAAGGGTTGGGACGAAGGTATTACCTACTTTAACAAAGGGGCCAAAGGAACAATCTATATTCCTAGTGGCCTAGGTTATGGCTCCCGAGGAGCTGGTGGTACTATTCCACCTAATGCTATTCTAGTATTTGAGGTTGAGCTTGTAGATTTTAACTAAATGAATAGACTTATTTTTTTTAGTCTAACCTTAACAATTATTTCCTGTTCTCAAGATAACATTGAATTTAACAGAACAAAACAAGAGCAATTAGAGCTAGATATTAAAAGGATAGAGGGTTACATAAGTGAAAACAATCTTGATGGATTTTTAAGTACCGAAAAAGGACTTTATTATAAGCTTCTAGGTGATGGAAATTTGATTTTTCCTATTTCTGGTGATACCTTATCCATTGATTATATTGGTAAATTTCTTGACGGTTCTGAGTTTGATAGAAGCAATACTAATCAACCATTTGAGTTTGTACTTGGAATGGGTCAAGTTATTGAGGGTTGGGAACTAGGATTAACTAAAATTGACGAGGGCGGGTCTGGAATATTAATTATACCATCTGGTATGGGCTATGGACAATCAACAAATGGATCGATCCCTGAAAATTCTGTTTTAATTTTTAGAATAGATTTAGTTGATATAAGATAGATGAGATACGTAAATATAATCTTTTTCCTGTCTTTAGTTATCTCATGTAATATTGATGAGGTCTATGTAGATGTTTATGATCCTGTACAAGACAGAGTTGATTCCATGGTGCAAAGAAAAACTGATAAGAATATTATATTTTCCTATCTTGATAATAATAATATTACATCTTATGATACAACAAGTAATGGAGTTTTTTATACTGTTATTGAAAGAGGAGACTCCATCTTATATCCTGAAATAAACGATATACTTAGTATTAATATAGCAGGATATTATACAAATGATTCTATTTTTTTTACAAATGATACTATTGATCTAATTATTTTCGATACAAATCAACAGTCATTAGCTGAAAATATTGGATATTATGATCCCACAAAATATTATTCACCTCTCGTTTATACTTTTAATGGGTATGGGAGTTTTTTTCCTGTAGTATCTGATCACGGTTATCTTGCTCTATTATCTGACTTCAAATTATCCTTAGGTAAATCTTTGAGTTTTATTAGTGAGAAAGGAAAGGTAAAGATTCTGATGCCATCTGGTAATGCATATGGTGAATTAGGTAATAATAATAACCCAGTTATTCCCGAAAACGCTGTATTAATATTTGATATTGAACTTATTAAAATTAGAAAATGAATAATATCTGTTTTGTTACAGGTAATTATAACAAACTAAATGAGGTTAAAAGTCTAGTCAAGAATTTTAATATTATATCAAACATTGATTTAAATTTTCAAGGAATTATACCAGAAACCGAAAATACCTTAGAAGGTAATTCATTTTTAAAATCAAATTTTATTAATAATAAATTTAAGATTGATTGCTTTTCGGATGATTCAGGTTTATTTATTGAATCATTAGGTGGAGAACCCGGAGTAAAATCTGCAAGATACGCTTCATCTAATTCAGACTCAGAAGAAAATATGAATTTAGTTTTAAAAAAATTAGAAAATAAAACCAATAGAAATGCATTATTTGAGACATGTATATGTCTTATAATAAATAATAGTGTCAAATACTTTAAAGGATCAATAAAAGGAATGATAACTCATAAAAAATTTGGTAAAAGTGGATTTGGATACGATCCAATCTTTGTTCCAAAAGGTTATAAAAAAACTTTTGCAGAAATGTCAATTAATAAAAAAAACAAGATTTCTCATAGATCGATTGCCATAAAAAAATTAGTAAGTTTTTTAAATAAATTAAATTAGATGATTTTTGGTATTTCAGGAGGAAGTGGATCAGGTAAATCCCACATAGTTAAATACATAAAAGAAAAATTTTCTAACTCAAAATTATCATTTATAAACCAAGATAATTATTATAAAAAAAGAGAGAACCAGATAAAAGATGAAAAAGGTAAATATAATTTTGATTTGCCATCGTCCTTCAAAAATCAAGAATTGATTGATGATATGATTTCATTAAAAAATGGTATACCAATAAAAAGAATTCAATACAATTTCAATAACTCAGGTATTCAACCTAAAACATTAATAACACATCCAAAATCAATAATAATTTTAGAAGGATTATTCATTTTTAGTAATAAAAAAATATGCAGCTATATTGACTATAAAATTTTCATTGACGTTTCCACAGATACTATGCTAAAAAGAAGAATAAAAAGAGATAGTGAGCAAAGGGGATATGATAGTCTAGATGTGGAATATAAATTTAAAAATCACGTTTTACCATCGTATAAAAAATACATATTACCACAAAAAAATAAATCAGATTTAGTTATAAACAATGATCTGGATAATTTAAATGCAGCTTGTCATGTACATAAATTAATAAACGAGCAATTTTTTCTATAATTATAATATCTATTAGGCTCTTAGTTAATTTCCATTTAATTCAATATTTTTGTCAACCAATTTTTTTTAAAAAATAATGAAAAATAAAGGTTTAGTATACTTTTTAACATTCATCATATCATTTCTTTCGATATACTACTTACAATTCACATTTGTTTCTCAGAGAATTCAAAATGAAGCTACAGAGCTATCTAGAGACTATGATGGAAATATTGATTTTAATAAAAAACAAAAATATTTAGATTCTATCTGGAACAAACCAGTCTATAATTTAATAACAGACTTTACATATAAAGAAGTCAAGGAATCGGAATTGAATTTAGGTTTAGATTTACAGGGAGGCATGCATGTAACTCTAGAGGTGTCACCAATCGATATTTTAAAGGGCTTATCCTCTGATAGTAAAGATCCTGATTTCTTGCTCGCTATAAATAATGCAAGAGAGGTAGTAAGAGGCACCCAAACAAATCTTATTTCTCAGTTTTACACTGAATTTAAAGCAATTGCACCTGAAAAAGATTTATCAATTATTTTTGCTACGGTATCAAATAGAGGTAGAATTGGTTTTGATACATCTGATGATGAAATTTTAGATATTATTAATGGTGAAGTCGAAAGTGCTATTGATAGATCTTTCAATATTCTTAGAACAAGAATTGATAGGTTCGGAACATCTCAACCTAATATTCAGAGGCTACAAGGTACAGGTAGGATCCAAATTGAACTGCCTGGTGTTGATAATCCTGAAAGGGTAAGGAAATTACTACAAGGTGTTGCAAAACTTGAGTTTTGGGAAGTTGCCGAATTAAGTGAAACAGAAATTTTCCAGACTTTACAAATTATAGATCAGTTTGCAGTCTCAGCAAATATTCTAGGAACTCAAAGCGATGATAATACATCGGATATTTCTACTGAGGAAAGTGATCTTGAGGAGTTGTTTTCTGAAAACTCTGATGAAACACAATTATCTATGAATGAAATTGAAGATTCATTATCCCAAGATTTAACAAATAATCCCTCACCTCTTCTTGGAAACCTAAGAACTGATTTAGGTGGTTTATTTTATAATTTAGAGGATACGCTTCAAATAAATACCATCATTAATAATGAAAATGTTAAAAAATTAATACCTAGTAATATTAAGTTTTTGTGGTCTGTGAAATCACTCACTAGTACGACAGATGCTAACGGTCAAGTGAATAATATTGACGGTGAAGCTATTGAATTATTTATCATTAGAACCTCTAGAGGGGGCACTGCACCATTAACAGGGGAGGTTATCACAGATGCAAGACAAGATCTAGATCAAAGTGCAAGACCTTCCATTTCAATGCAGATGAATTCTAACGGTGCAAAAGAATGGAGAAAATTAACTTCCCAAAATATTGGAAGAAGAGTTGCTATAGTTTTAGATGATTTTGTTTATTCAGCACCATTTGTCCAAAATGAAATCCCTAATGGTAATTCACAAATAACAGGTAATTTTACAATAGAAGAAGCCCAAGACTTAGCAAATATTCTCAAGGCTGGAACTTTACCTGCTCCAACAACAATTGTAGAAGATGTTGTAATTGGCCCCACTCTCGGGAAAGTTGCTCAATCACAAGGTATAAGATCTATCGTTTCAGGACTAATGATCGTTCTTGTATTCATGATATTTTATTATTCAGGTGGTGGAATAGTAGCAAACCTAGCTCTATTTTTCAATATATTTTTTATACTTGGAATTTTAGCACAGCTTTCTGCATCGCTAACTTTACCCGGAATTGCTGGAATAGTTTTAACAATTGGTATGTCTATTGATGCCAATGTCCTTATTTTTGAGAGAATTAAAGAGGAGATTAGAAATGGTGCTAATTTAAAGCAAGCCATATCAAATGGTTACAGTAAGGCTTATACGTCAATTATTGATGCCAACTTTACCACTTTCTTAGTTGGTTTAATTTTATACAATCTTGGGCAAGGACCTGTAAAAGGATTCGCTGTAACTCTGATTATTGGAATTATATGCTCATTCTTTTCAGCAGTCTTTATAACAAGAGTTATTGTTGAATATTTTAGTAGAAAAGGTGACAAAAGTTTATTGAGATTTTCATTTCCTTTTACACAAAATTTTCTATCGAAAGTAAACCTCAATTTCCTTAGCAGAAGAAAGATTGCATACTATTTTTCATCTGTATTTTTGGGCCTTGGCTTCATATCCTTTATTTTATCTGGCCTTACTCTTGGTGTTGACTTTAAAGGTGGAAGATCTTACGTAGTTACATTTAATTCACAACAAGATCCAACTGTAATTGAAACCGGTTTACAAGAATCATTTCAAAATGAAGGAGTTGAAGTGAAAACTTTTGGATCGGACAACGTTCTAAAAATCACCACATCCTATCTTATCGACGATGATACTGATGATGCCGACATTATTGTTAGAGAATCTCTAATTGGAGGCCTTTCAGATATTACAAATTTGAAATTCAATGAGGACGATACTAGGGTTGATGAAAATACATTCACTATATCAAGTTCATCAAAGGTTGGCGCAACAATTGCTGACGATATTCAAAACTCATCTCTTTATTCTGGTATACTCGCTTTAATAGCTATATTCCTTTATATATTAATAAGATTTAGAAAATGGCAATTTTCTACAGGGGCTGTTGTAGCTCTCTTTCATGATACTTTATTTGTCTTATCTGCATTTTCAATAGCTAATTTGTTTGGTATATCGTACGAGGTTGACCAAGTATTCATTGCTGCCCTTTTAACAATTATAGGATATTCTATTAATGATACTGTAGTTGTTTTTGACAGGGTTAGAGAAAACTTAGGAATAAAAGCTGGAAGTGATGTTATTCCAGTCGTTAACGAATCTATTAACAAAACTATTAGCAGAACTCTGATCACCTCATTAACTACATTTGTTGTGGTATTAGTATTGTTTTTATTTGGTGGGCCTTCCCTTAGTGGTTTTTCATTTGCTTTACTAATTGGAATTATAGTTGGAACATACTCATCCATTTTCGTTGCGACACCAGTATTTGTCGATTTAATAAAAAGGTAATTAATTGGAAATTATTTTCCATCATTACCTACACTTTAAACCATTTATAAAATGAATTTATTAAAGTGCTTTTTTATGTTTGTGCTGCTTCCACTTTATGTTAAATCTGAAAAGAAAGTTATAATATATAAAACACAAGAAAGCATTAAACTGGATGGTAAGTTAGATGAATCTTTTTGGGTTCAAGCTGAAGTTATTAATGATTTTTTTCAACAGTTTCCTGATGATTCAATCTATTCAGAAATGATTTCTGAAGTTCGAATTGCATTTTCATCTCAAAAAATATTCGTCTCGGCAAAGCTTTATGACTCCGTTCCAGCAAGGTATATAGTGAATACACTTAAACGAGATTTTTTTGGTCCAGAAAATGAGGCAATATCTTTTACTTTCGACACTTATAACGATCAAAAAAATGCCATAAACTTTGGTGTTACCCCATATAATTCTCAAAGGGAGGGTTTAATATCTCAAGGAGGTACAAGTTCTTTTTCTGGTGGAAGAAGTAGTAGTTGGATGGGAAGTTGGTTTAATATGTCCTGGAATACAACCTGGCAGTCAGTTGTTGAGAAGTATAAGGAATTTTGGATAGTTGAAATATCAATACCATTTAAATCTATAAGATATAGTAAGGATAGTAGGGTGTGGGGATTTAATGTATGGCGGAATAACACTAAAATAAATGAGAGATCAAATTGGACAGCTATACCTAAAGGTTATAATTCATACAATTTATCCTATGCCGGTAAGATTGAGTTTGACTCTGACTTACCTAAACCTGGTAAAAATATAACTTTGATACCTTATATTTCTGGAAGTGGATTTGATGATAAGTTAAATAATGACAGCAAAAAATTTCAACCAGATTTAGGTTTAGATCTGAAAGTTGGCCTTTCCTCTTCATTAAATTTAGATGTAACAATAAATCCTGACTTCTCTCAGGTTGAGGTAGATGAACAAAGAACTAATCTAACAAGATTCGAGCTACTGTATCCAGAAAAAAGAGAGTTTTTTATTGAAAATTCAGATTTGTTTTCAGATCTAGGGGATTACAGAAATAAACCTTTCTTCTCTAGAAGGATAGGACTAAGTTATGACTCAGCTGAAAGTAGGTACATTGAAAATCCTATAATATTTGGTGCTAAATTAAGTGGTAAACTGGGAGAAAATTATAGGGTAGGACTTTTAAATATGCAAACACAAAAAATGTCATCAATAGGTCAACCGTCAATTAATTATGGAATGGCAGTAGTAGAAAGAAGAATACTTTCCAACTCCAGAATATCAACATTTTTGATAAATAAACAGCCTTTAAATAATCAAAATAATCTTACATCTCAATCTTTTAATAGAGTTGCTGGATTAGAATTAAAATTGTTAAGTACAAATACTAATTTTTCTTCTGATCTATATATAAATAATACTTTTGATAATTTGAAAACTAAAAATACATATTCTTGGGGTGGAAATGCGGTCTATACAGATTCTAATATAAGGATAACAAATTATTTCAGTAAGGTTGGTGAGAATTATAATCCGGAAGTAGGTTTTATAAGAAGAAAAAATGTTTTTTTTTATAGCCCATCTTTTAGATATTTATTTTATCCATCAAGTGGTTTAGTAAATAATCATGGCCCAGAAATTGATTATGAATTTTATAATCATCCCACATATAAAGACACAGACAGAAAGCTCGAATTACGATATTCAATATCCTTAAATAATTCATCAAGATTCAGTTTTGAATTAGAGAGACAGTTCACTTTGCTTTTAGATGAATTTGATCCTACTAGGACGGGTATAGAATATTTACCAGTTCTTTCTAAATATAAATACAATACCATCTCAGCATCTTACAACAGTAGTACGCAAAGGTTATTTTCATTTAGAGTAAATTCTAAAATTGGAGAATTTTTTAATGGAGATATTTACACTTATGGCTTGTCATTTAATTACAGAATTGTACCAATTGTTAATATTGATTTTTCATATAATAACAATAAAATCCAATTACCCTATGCTATATCTAATTTAGACTCCTACACCTCCAAAGTTGAAGTAAGTTTAAATACAAAATTATTTTTAACCACATTTTTCCAATATAACCGTCAAATAGATAATATTAATCTTAACACCAGGTTTCAGTGGAATTTCAAGCCTTTATCAGATATTTATTTAGTTTATACTGATAATTATTTTGCTAAAGGAAATAATCTTTTTAATACAAAAAATAGATCAATTGCTTTAAAATTAAATTATTGGATTAATCTTTAATTAATTTAGTACCGATAGTAAACCCAAGAGATTTTAACTACTTTGAATAAATTACGTTATTATCTAGATGATTCAGTGGACTTATATTTTTTCAATTTTAAGTTTCAATTTTTTCTTTTCTTTATCCTACAGTAAAAATCTCAAAAATATCACTGTTTTTAAAACAGATCAAGATATTATTTTGGATGGAAATTTGGATGAGGAATTTTGGAAAAATGCTAATCTCGTTAACAATTTTTTTCAGCAGTTCCCTAATGATTCTATTATTGCAGAAAAATCGACAGAGGTTAGATTAGCGTATACTGATACGCATCTTTTTATATCTGCAGTCATGTACGATTCAGTACCAGAAAAATATATAGTTAAGTCACTAAGGCGCGACTTTGATGGGTTAACTAATGAATCTGTAACCTTCACTTTCGATACATTTTATGATCAGAAAAATGCTTATAATTTTGGTGTAACACCATATAATGTGCAAAGGGAAGCTGTTATATCAGAAGGTGGGACAAGTACTTGGAGACTTGGTGGAGGTAGTTCTTCAAGCTGGTTTAATAGGTCATGGAATACTAAATGGCTTTCTTATGTGAAGAAATACAAAGATTTTTGGATTACTGAAATATCAATACCACTTAGGTCTATAAGATATAGCAAAGAAAATCAGAAATGGGGCTTTAATGTTTGGCGTCATAATTTAAAGTCTAATGAGCAGTCAAATTGGACGGCAATACCAAGAGGATACAATGATTATAATTTATCATTAGCTGGTGAATTAATATTTGATACTAAATTAAAAAAGCCTGGAAAAAATATTATACTAATACCTTACCTATCTGGATCTGGTTATAAAGATTATATAAATAATGAAAGTAAAAACTTTAATCCTGATATAGGTCTAGACATGAAAGTAGGATTATCCTCTTCTTTGAATTTAGATGTTACTATAAATCCTGACTTCTCTCAAGTTGAGGTTGATCAGCAAAGAACAAACCTCACTAGATTTGAACTTATGTATCCTGAAAAAAGAGAGTTCTTTATTGAAAATTCAGATTTATTTTCCGATGTTGG
>MDTB01009469.1_pt1 | contig 21263 bp, 18 predicted proteins | sample 811161 | NCBI WGS metagenome assembly MDTB01 (sample SAMN05326650, study PRJNA326480) | marine metagenome | isolation source: seawater | place: Mediterranean Sea | collected 2009
CAGTCACGGCTTTGCGGGCAGCTATTCCAGCACCAGTTTTTCGCTGTCTTGCAGCGTGGTCGCTGGCACAGGTGACAATATGGAACGCGATTATGCCAGCCATAGCGCGCGGCATTTGGAAGATCTCGACACGCCCGAAACCATCGGCACGCGCACCGGCGAACGCACGCTGGCACGCCTCAACCCGCGCAAACTCGAAAGCATGAAAATGCCCGTGGTCTATGATACGCGCGTATCGGCATCCTTGCTGGGGCATTTGTCGGCTGCCATTTCGGGCAGCGCCATTGCACGCGGCACGTCTTTCTTGCGCGATGCCATGGGCACGCAAATTATGAGCGCGGGGCTTAACGTCATTGACGAACCGCACCGCGCGCGCGGGCTGCGCTCGGCGGCTTTTGACGGCGAAGGGCTGTTGCCCGAAACGCTTAATCTCGTTGAAGACGGCGTACTGCTAAGCTGGCTGCTGGACAGCACCACCGCGCGCCAGTTGGAGCTTGAAAGCAATGCCCGCGCCGCACGCGGTGTCGGCGGCCCGCCATCACCGTCAGCCACCAATTTATATCTGGCAGCCGGTACGCAGGACGTCGCCAGCCTGTTACGCGATGTCGGCGAAGGTTTTTTCGTGACCGAACTGATCGGCATGGGCGTCAACGGGGCCACGGGCGATTACAGCCGCGGCGCGTCCGGCTTTCGGATTGAAAATGGCGAACTGAGCTATCCTGTCAGCGAAGTTACCATTGCTGGCAATTTAAAAGACATGTTCCAGCACATGACGCCCGCAGACGATCTGGTTTTTCGGCGCGGCGTGAACGCGCCGACTGTTCTGGTTGAGGGCATGACGCTGGCCGGGCTGTAAAATGAAACAGCTACCGCACATCATCGACACTTACCGCGCACAAAAGTCGCGCTCTTACGCGCTAATCGAGCGCATGTTACGAACATATTTACGGCCCTATCTCTGGCTGCTGGGCCTCGGCGTGCTGGCAAATGTGGTGGTGGCGGGCACCACCAGCGCCCTGCCCTGGTTCATTCAACAAGCCATTGACCGTGTGTTTGGCGATCAGGACACGACTATGCTGATGCTCATTCCCGTAGGCGTGGTCGTTATTTCCGTTGCCCGCGGCGCGGCGACCTATGGCTCCAATGTGATTATGGGATTTGTCGGCCAGCGTACCACATCAAACCTGCAACGCGATTTGTTCGCGCATCTGGTACGCGGGGATTTGGCACGCATCACGCAGCAACATTCGGGCGAATATATTTCCATTTTCATGAACGACGCAACGCGTCTGCGCGACACGGTCAACACCACCATCATCAATATTGTGCGGCATTTGCTGACCGTCCTGGCGCTAACGGTTTTCATGTATGTGATGAACGTGCAGATGGCGCTCATCTACACCATGATCGTCATTCCGCTGGGCGTTGTGTTCATGCGGCGGCTGGGTCGCGTCACGCGTAAAGCCTCGCGTCAGGGTTTGGAGGAAATCGGCGGGCTTTCCACGTTGATTTCCGAGACGCTTGGCGGCTTGCGCATCGTCAAGGCTTATGGGCAAGAAGGCGACCAGATCACCCGTGCGGGCAGCACCATCGACACGCTCTTGAGCTATACCATGCGCTCGGTGCGCGCGCGCGCCGCCGCAAGTCCGGCCATCGAGATGTTGGCAGGCATTGCCATTGGCGTGATTATTTTTTACGGCGGCTACCAGTCCACGCAAGGCAATTTGACGGCGGGTGAGTTTATGGGCTTTATCTCGGCGCTGCTCATGGCCTATCAGCCCTTGCGCGCCGTTGCCAATTTGCAGACGGTTTTGCAGGAGGGCGTGTCGGCGGGTGAACGCATTTTTACCGTGCTTGATGCGTCCGACGAAATTACCGATGCGCCCGATGCGCCGACGCTCAAAGTCGAACACGGGACAATCCTTTTTGACAATGTAACCTTCGGATATACGGGCCGCGACACACCGGCGCTCGACGGCATTTCCTTGGAGGTGCCTGCCGGACAGACAGTGGCATTGGTCGGGGCGTCGGGGTCGGGCAAATCCACCCTGTTAAATCTGACCTTACGTTTTTTCGACATTGAAACCGGCCGCATCACAATAGACGCGCAAGATATTCGCGACGTGTCGCTCGACAGTTTGCGCGCGGCCACCGCATTGGTCACCCAAGAGCCGTTTTTGTTCGACGACACCATTGCCAAAAACATCGCTTTCGGCAATGTCGGCGCGTCTCAGGCCGATATTGAACAGGCCGCCCGCAGCGCAGCCGCGCATGAGTTTATCTGCGCGCTGCCGCAAGGTTATGAGACCCATGTCGGCGAGGGCGGTATTCGGCTTTCGGGCGGCCAGAAGCAGCGCCTTGCCATTGCGCGCGCCATTTTGAAAGACGCCCCCATTTTGCTGCTTGATGAGGCGACCTCAGCGCTCGACACGGTTTCCGAAGCGCAAGTTCAAAAGGCATTGGAAAAACTGCTTGCCGGACGCACCGCGCTCATCATTGCCCATCGGCTATCCACTGTGATGCATGCCGACAGAATTTATGTGCTGGAACAGGGGCGCTTGCGCGAAACCGGCACGCATAGCGATCTGTTGGCTGCGGATGGGCTTTATGCCGAACTGTACCGCACGCAATTTCAGGAAAGCCAAAACTGATGCTGGCGCTGCGGGCCTATCAGGTCGGCGTGATGCTGGTTGGCGGCTTTCTGCCGCTCTTGTTGCAACGCCGCGCCAAAGCCGGACGCGAAGACGCAAGCCGCATCGGCGAACGCAAAGCCCGTAATATGGCCGCGCGGCCGGTCGGCAATCTGGTCTGGGCGCATGCGGCATCCGTTGGCGAAGCCCGTTCCGTATTGCCCTTACTGGCTGATTTGCTGGCCGCGCACCCTGACACGCATGTTCTTGTAACGACAGGAACGCGTAGCTCGGCCACACTGATCGGCCAATTAACCGACACCCAATTTCCTGATATCAACCGCCTCACCCATCAATATTTGCCGCTCGACCGCGCGCGCTGGGTGAGGCGCTTTCTTGATCACTGGTCACCGCAGCTCGCGGTATTTGTCGAAAGCGAATTATGGCCGAATCTGCTGCTGGAAATGCGCCGCCGCAATATACCTGCAATCCTCATAAATGGTCGGCTTTCGGAAAAATCATTCAAGTTTTGGCGCCGCGCGCAACGCTCGGCGCGCGCGCTGTTCGGGTGCTTTGACGCGCTGCTCGCTCAAGACGACATCACCGCGCAACGCTGGCGGGAGTTGGGGCTGAAAGACATTCTCTCGCCCGGCAATCTGAAGCTCGACGCCCCGCCGCTCGAAGCCGATGCAAGCGCCCTCGCCGAACTGCACGCTGCATTGCAAAATCGACCTGTCTGGGTCGCCGCCAGCACCCATCCGGGCGAGGAGGCGCTGCTCGCCGATTGCCACCAAATCTTGCGCCGCACCCATCCCGACCTTTTATGTGTACTGGTACCACGCCACCCCGAACGCGGCGGCGAAATTGCCGATCTGCTGGCAAGCCGCAGCGAAACGGCCCTGCGCCGCAGCGCCAATGCCCCACTCGACCCCGCGCACGCGTTTTACATTGGCGACACATTGGGTGAAATGGGATTATATTTCCGCTTGGGCGACTTGGTGTTTATGGGCGGGTCGCTGGTGCCCCATGGTGGTCAGAATCCGCTGGAAGCCGCGCGGCTTGATAATGCGATTTTATCCGGCCCGCATGTCGGTAATTTTAGCGTGGTTTATGATTTGCTTGCTGCCGAGGGGGGCGTATTGCGGCTTGGCGATAGCACAGAACTTGTCGGCGCACTCGACAGCTTGCTCAAAACGCCCGCGAAATCTCGCGCGCTTGCTCAAAACGCCCGCGCTTGCGATGCACGCCAAGGCGGCGCGCGCGCACGCACATTGGCCGTACTCACCGAAATCTTGGCGGGGTCGCATGCCTAGCCCGGCCTTTTGGTATCGCCCTGTCGGGGTGAAAGCGCTGGCCTTATTGCCGCTGGCGGTTTTTTACCGCGCGGCAGAAGCATTGCGGCGGGGCCTAACCAAGCCGGAAATGCCGGAAATTCCATTGATTTGTGTCGGCAATCTGACCGTGGGCGGTGCCGGCAAAACGCCGACCGTGCGCGCGCTTGCCAATTTGCTGCAAGATGCGGGCCATCATCCCGTGGTGTTATCGCGCGGCTATGGCGGCCGCAATGCGGGCCCGATGCGGGTTGACCCGACCCACCATATCGCCGCCGACACGGGCGATGAGCCGCTCATGCTCGCCGATGATCTGCCCGTCTATATTGCCCGCGACCGGCGCGCGGCCTTGCGCCTTGCGCTGTCCGACGGCGCGCAAATCGCCATTAAAGATGACGGGTTTCAAAACCCGACGCTCGCGCATAGCTATAATCTCATCGTCGTGGATGGCGCCACCGGTTTTGGCAATGCCTTAATGTTACCCGCTGGCCCCTTGCGCCAGCCGCTTGCCGCCAGCCGCGCGCGCATTGACGCCGTGCTGATTATCGGGGCGTCTTCCGAACAAAGCCGGGCCGATATTGCCGCGCAGCTTGACGTGCCCCCGGCGCAGATTTTTACCGGCGCCTTGGTGCCCATTGCGCCTGAGCCGAAGCGCGTGCTGGCCTATTGTGGCATTGGCCGACCGGAAAAGTTTTTCGACACGCTGCGCGGCTGTGATTTCGATTTGGCGGGGGAAATTATTTTTGCCGACCATCACAGCTTTAGCGAAACCGATGCAGCGCGGCTGCTTGAGGCGGCGCAAGCCAAGCAAGCGCGCCTGATCACAACCGAAAAAGACCTTGTGCGCTTGCGCGATGCATCGCCGGGGTCGCAAACCGCAGCGCTGGGTGAACTTGCGCGCGCCTCGGACTGTTTGCGCGTAAAACTCGAACTGGACGACGCCGTCGGCTTGCGCGCCGATATTTTGCAAAAACTCGAACAAACACCGCACTAGACTCAGGCACTAGCGCGGCGGCGCAAGCAAGGCCGGATCGATGCGCCGATCGGCCCAATACATGCGCCAGTCGAGATGCGGGCCGGTCGACCGACCGGTCGAGCCCACCGTGGCGATAATGTCACCTTGGCGCACCTTGTCGCCGACCTTAACCGCCAGCGTTTCCAAGTGCATGAACACAGACGTGACGGCCAAACCATGATCAAGAAAAATCAGACCGCCTTCAAAATACATATCCGGCGACGCCAAACTAATGCGACCCGCAGCCGGCGCTCTTACGGGCGTGCCGGCGGGCGCGGCGATATCAATGCCGTAATGCGGGCGGCGCGGTTCACCATTGTAAAGGCGGCGCGACCCGTAAACGCCGGTTATGCGGCCGTCGACCGGCCAGATAAAAGCCTCGGCGAAACCGCCCTGCAAGGTGAGGCCGGCGCGCGCCTGTCGCTTGCTGGCAGCATCGCGTTTTATTTTTGCCAGTGCTTCGGCGGGCGGCGTTACATAGGCGGGCGGCAAGCCGTCAATGCGCTGTTCGATATAGCTGCGCGGCTTGAGCTGAAATTCAAATTCACTTGCAGTGTCTTTTTGGGTGAAAAGCACGCTTTGGCGCAATGGCGCGTCGCGCCCAAAACCCAGCACGACCTGATTTCCAAATTGCGGCAGCGTGCGCGCATCATAAAGCGCGCGCGTATTGGCTCGCAGGGTCAGTATCACCAGCCCGCCGGGGATAAGTTCGCCGCGCATGGATTTCACAAATTTTTCAGGAAAGCCCTGGGCTGTCGCGCTCGACAGCACACCAAACGACAGCAGACAAATTAAAACCGCGCACCGTGCCATCAGGCGTCTTTGGTTTGGCCGGCGTCTTCGGCTTGCAAAGACGCCACCGCATTAACATACGCCTCTTGCCGCGCCACGCTCCAATAGCGCAGATCCTCCAGCGCGATCGCCTGCCCCGTGACCGCACACACCACATGAGTGCCCGGTTTCAAAACCTCGAAGTCACCGTCCAGATATCGCAATTCAGCTTCACCGCCACGCATGTTGGCACTCCATTTTTGACCTCATGTTTTTACAGCAATTCACCTTGCGCGTCATCGTCCGGGATGGCCTTGCGACGCCGCGGCTTTTTTTGGGGCGCGGCGGGCGGCACGGCGTCAGACCCGTCGGCAATGCGCGCGGCAAGATTTTCCCCGCCCGCCAGCAAAATCGTAACATCGCTGCCCGCGGGCGCATCGTCTGGGCGGCGCACGGCTTTGCCGGCCGCATTGGTGACCAGCGCAAAACCGCGCTGGAGAACAGATTCGTGGCTGAGCAGCTTCAACTGGCGACCCAGCGCCGACACAGATTGTTTTGCCGCGCGCAGTGTTTCGACAAGACGCGCATGACGCCGACGCTCAAGATCACCCAGACCTTGGCGCAAAAACGCCGTGCGCTGAACCAAAATGGCGGGGGTCAGCCGTGCCGCAATGCGCGCCGCCCGCGTGCGGTGCACACCGACATTGACCGAAAGACCGGCGCCCAATCTTTGCCCCACATTGTCGAGAAGCTGGCGCGGCAAAGCCAGCAAATCTTCCAGCCGCGGCAACCCGCGCGCCAGACCTGCCACATGCGCGCTTAATTGCTCGAAGCGGCGCGTTTGCGCGCGCAATTGGCGTCCTTGCAAATCGGCAAGCGTGGCCTGAAGGTCGCCGCGCACGGGAACCGCCATCTCAGCGGCAGCCGTCGGCGTGGGCGCGCGACGGTCGGCGGCGTAATCGATCAGCGTGGTGTCGGTTTCGTGTCCCACGGCTGAAATTAGCGGGATATCAGATTGCGCTGCGGTACGCGCAACGACCTCTTCGTTGAACGGCCATAAATCTTCCAGACTGCCGCCCCCGCGCGCGACGATCAAAATATCTGGGCGCGTCACCGGCCCGTCGGGGGGCAGCGCATTAAAGCCGGCAATGGCGCGCGCAACCTCTTCGGCGCATGTGTCGCCTTGAACGCGCACCGGCCAGACCAGCACATGACAGGGAAACCGATCCGACACGCGGTGGAGAATATCGCGGATCACCGCCCCGCTTGGGCTGGTTATCACCCCGATGCAGGTCGGCAAAAATGGCAATTCCTGCTTGTTTGCCGCGTCGAAAACCCCTTCGGCGGCAAGCTGCTTGCGCCGTTTTTCCAGCAGCGCCATCAGCGCACCCTCGCCCGCAGGTTCCAAGCTATCCACCACAAGCTGGTAGCGCGACTGTCCGGCAAAGGTGGTTAGCCGACCGGTCAAAATCACTTCAAGCCCCTGTTCGGGCTGCACGGGCATTTTTTGCGCCACGGCTTTCCACGCCACCGAGGACAGAACGGCCTTGTCATCTTTGACATCAAAATAAACATGGCCCGATGCGGGCCGCGATACCCGACCCAATTCACCGCGCACGCGCACGCGCCCGAAACTGTCTTCGATCTGGCGTTTGATGGCACCCGACAGTTCGCTCACCGAGAACTCAACAAGATTTGTCTCAAAGTCTTCCATGCATCTTTGCCTTTGCAACTCGCGTTATGATAGAAGTTTTAATCAAGTTTTAGCACCTTCTTATAACGCCAATTTGATGACACAAACCAAATTCAACATTCTTGTTCTGGGCAGCGGCGGGCGCGAACACGCGCTGTGCTGGAAAATTGCCCAAAGCCAGCATTGCGCGCATTTGTTTTGCGCGCCGGGCAATGGCGGCACGGCGAGCGTAGCGGAAAATGTCGTTTTGGACGCAACAGACCATGACGGCGTTGTTGCATTTTGCCGCGACCATGCCATCGCCCTGGTCGTCATTGGCCCCGAAGCGCCGCTGGTGGACGGGCTGGCCGACACCTTGCAGCACCATAATATCGCCGCCTTCGGCCCCGGTGCTGCCGCCGCACAGCTTGAAGGCTCAAAAGGCTTTACCAAGGATTTATGCGCCGAAGCCAATATTCCGACCGCCGCCTATGGCCGCTTTAACGCGGCCGCACCGGCACATGCCTATCTCGACAAACAAGCCCTGCCCATTGTCATCAAGGCCGACGGGTTGGCTGCGGGCAAAGGCGTTATCATTTGCGACACGATGGATGCGGGCCATGATGCCATCGACTATATTTTTGACGGCGCGTTTGGCGATGCGGGCGCGGAACTGGTGATCGAAGAATTTATGACCGGCGAAGAAGCAAGTTTCTTTGTTTTATGCGACGGCACCAACGCCGTGCCGCTGGCAACCGCGCAAGACCATAAGCGCGTCGGCGACGCCGATACCGGGCCGAATACGGGCGGCATGGGGGCTTATTCACCCGCCTCCATCATGACGCCGCAACTTGTTGCCCAAACCATGGACACCATCATCCGCCCCACACTGGACACCATGGCGGCGCGGGGCACGCCCTATTGCGGGGTGTTATACGCCGGCCTGATGCTGACGCCCGACGGCCCCAAGCTGGTGGAGTATAATTGTCGCTTTGGTGATCCCGAGGCGCAAGTGCTCATGATGCGTCTGGAGACCGATTTGGTGCCGGCACTGCTGGCGGCGGCAAAAGGCGATCTGTCGGGCATTGACCTCACCTGGTCGCAAGACGCCGCGCTCACCGTTGTGATGGCAGCGCGCGGTTATCCGGGCAATTATGATAAAGGAACGCAAATTTCGCTCGACGGCGTGAACGAAGACAGCCAACTGGTTGTCTTCCACGCGGGCACGCGCGCCGAAACCTCCGGCACGCTGACAGCGCAAGGGGGGCGCGTGTTAAACGTCACGGCGCGCGGTAAAACAGTGGCACAGGCCCAAACGAAGGCTTATGTTGGGTGCGGAAAGATTGATTGGGCTGACGGCTTCTATCGCAAAGACATCGGTTGGCGCGAAATCGAACGCGAGAAAAATCTGGGGGAAAAATAATGCAGGACGAAGGTGTTGAACGCTATGGCGGAACCAAGGATGTCGCCGACAGCCACAAATTTGACGAAAAAAACCTAGAGGCTTATGCCGCCGCGCATGTCGAGGGCTTTGAAGGCCCCATGGAAGTGCGCCAGTTCAAGGGCGGACAATCCAACCCGACTTATCAGCTTGTCACGCCGAAGAAAAAATATGTCATGCGCCGCAAGCCGCCCGGCAAGCTCTTGCCATCTGCCCATGCGGTTGACCGCGAATATAAAGTGATCACCGCGCTGGGCAAAATCGGGTTCCCCGTGCCGCGCACCTATTGCCTGTGCGAAGACGAAAGCGTGGTCGGCACTATTTTTTACATTATGGACATGGTCGAAGGCCGTATTTTGTGGGATCCGCGCCTGCCGGATATTCCCCGCGACTGGCGCCGCGCCATTTTCGAGGCCAAAATTTCGACGCTAGCAAAATTGCACAATGCCGATTACGAGGCCATCGGGCTGGGTGATTTCGGCAAGCCGGGAAATTATTTTTCCCGCCAGATTTCGCGCTGGACCAAACAATATCAAATGTCGGAAACCCAGACGATCGACACGATGAACAAGCTGATCGATTGGCTGCCCGGCAATATTCCCGATGATGATGCCAATTCGATTGTGCATGGCGATTATCGGCTGGACAATATGGTACTGCATCCCGAAAAACCCGAGGTGCTGGCTGTTCTCGATTGGGAATTGTCGACCCTTGGGCACCCGCTTGGCGACTTCACCTATCATTTGATGCAATGGTTCATGCCGTCTGACGGCGCGTCGACACAGACGTTGGAGGGGGCCGATTTCGACGGGCTCAACATTCCCGATGCCGCCGACTATACGCGGCTTTATTGCGAACATACCGGACGCGACAGTATCGAGAATATGGATTTCTACATTGCCTATAATATGTTCCGGCTGGCGGGTATTTTGCAGGGCATTGTCGGGCGCGTGCGCGACGGCACGGCCTCCAATGAACATGCCGCGCTGATGGAAGACCGTGTGAAACCGCTTTCCGATGTCGGTTGGTACTACGCGCAAAAAGCCGGTGCTGTCGGCTAGGCGCAGGCGGACTCACTCGGCCGAAAAATTCAAAAACACAAGTTCGGTGTCGCCATAGCTGCGCCGTTGGGTTTCGGTGAAGCGGGACGGGGCTTGAAAACCTGCGCGCCGATCTTCTTCGACCACCACCAGCGTTTGACGTGCCAGCCAGTTGCCCGCCGCCAGCGCGCGCAAACCGGCCTCGGCCAGTTGCTTGCCATAGGGCGGATCGGCAAAAACCAAATTGAACTCCGGCCCGGCGCTTACCACGCGCGTGCCCAGGCGGGTTGCATCGCGGCGATAAATTTTCGTGCGCCCCAGCACGCCGCATGTTTCGCAATTTTCGCGCAATGTGCCGCGCACCCGTGCATCATTTTCTACAAACAGGCAAAAATCTGCCCCGCGCGAAAGCGCCTCCAGCCCCAGCGCGCCGGTGCCCGCAAACAGATCAAGTACACGCGCATGCGCCAGCGAAATATGCGATTGCGCCGCCAGAATTGAAAACAGCGCCTCGCGCGTGCGCTCGCCCGTGGGGCGCGTGGTTCGGCCCTTGGGCGCTGCAAGCGCCGTACCGCCAAATTCACCGCCGACGATGCGCATCAGAACGCTCGTTCTCCGGCGCTGCTGCATCGCCCACCAGCTTGTGCCATTCACGGCCCAATTGCTGGCGCAAAACGCGGCGCGGCACTTCTTCGACTTTGCCGGCTTCAAGATTGCCAAGCTGAAATGGCCCGAATGAAAGCCGGATCAATCGGTTTACCTTCAAATCGAGATGCTCCAGCACGCGCTTAATCTCGCGGTTCTTGCCTTCGCGCAGCGCCACATTCATCCACACATTGCCGCCTTGTTTGCGTTCCAATTCGGCCTCAATACTGCGATAGCGCACACCGTCAATTTCGATACCGTTTTTCAAATCCGCCAGACGTTCAGGGTCAGCCGTTCCAAAAGCGCGCACCCGATAGCGGCGCAACCAACCCGTGCTCGGCAATTCTAAAAACCGCTTCAGACCGCCATCATTGGTCATCAGCAACAGCCCTTCCGTGTTGATATCGAGCCGACCGACCGCGTTGAGCCGCGGCAGGTTGGGCGGCAATTTCTGAAACACGGTGGGCCGACCTTCCGGGTCGCGCGTGGTGGTGACAAGTCCAGTGGTTTTATGAAAGCGCCACAAGCGTGGCGGGTCCGGCGCGCCCAATATTTTGCCGTCGACGCTGATTTTTTGCTGCGGCGTCACATTAAACGCCGGAGTGTCAAGCCGCCTGCCATCCACCGAGACGCGCCCCTCGGAGATAAGTTTTTCGGCATCGCGACGCGAACACACACCCGCGCGCGCCAACACTTTGGCGATGCGCTCTCCGGCAAATGCCGATTTTTCCCCGGGGCGCTTATCGCCTGCCCGCGATTTGGCCGCCCTATTTCGCGATGGCGTGTTTTGCGATGGCGTGGATCTAGCTTTATGCCCCATAGCTTCCGTGTAGCACGCGTTGGGGCCACCATGCTAGTGTGCGCGCATGAGTGCGTCTGATTATATGACCATTGACTATATGACCCTGGCGCTGGCTGAAGCCGAGGCCGCCGCGCGCGCCGACGAAGTTCCTGTCGGCGCGGTGGTCGTGGCCGCCGACGGCACAATTCTGGCACGCACCGGTAATGCCATGCGGCGAACCAATGACCCGACAGCGCATGCCGAGATGCTGGCCTTGCGCGCGGCATGCGCGACACTTGGCACTGACCGTCTGCCCGATTGCGACCTTTATGTGACGTTGGAGCCATGCACCATGTGTGCTGGTGCGATTGCCCATGCACGCATCCGGCGGCTCTATTATGGTGCCAGCGATCGCAAGGCGGGGGCAGTGGATAATGGCGTGGCGTTTTTCGACCAGCCCAGTTGCCACCACAGGCCGGAGGTTTATGGCGGCATTCAGGAACAAGCCGCCGCGCGCCTGTTGAAAGATTTTTTTGCCCTGCGGCGAAATGAGCCGTTTTTTTGATAGCCAAGCCAGCGCCGCCTCTGCTTAAATCAACGTCAATGAAGGGGAGACATGCATGTATTTCGAACATAATGACAAAACCAAGGAACTGATTGCGCGGGTCGAGGCGTTCATGGACGCACATATTTATCCCGCCGAGAGCGTCTATGCGGAACAGATGGAGGCCTTTGGTGAAAACCGCTGGCAGGTGCCCGCAATTTTGGAAGAATTGAAAGAAAAGGCCAAAGCCGAAGGTCTGTGGAATTTGTTTCTGCCCGAGAGCGAACGCGGCTACGGGCTGACCAATGTTGAATATGCGCCATTATGCGAGATTATGGGACGCGTCGGCTTTGCTTCAGAAGTGTTTAACTGCTCTGCCCCCGACACCGGCAATATGGAAGTGCTGGAGCGTTACGGCAATGACCGGCACAAAAAGGAATATATGGAGCCCCTGCTCGACGGCAAAATCCGCTCGGCTTTCTTGATGACCGAACCGGCTGTGGCCTCGTCCGATGCAACCAATATCGAAACCCGCATTGAACGCGATGGCGATGATTATGTCATTAATGGTCGCAAATGGTGGTCGTCGGGTGTTGGCGATCCGCGCTGCACGATCTCAATTGTAATGGGCAAAACCAACCCCGAAGCCCCGCTGCACCAGCAGCAGTCGCAGGTTTTGGTGCCATTGGATGCCCCCGGCATTGAGATTGTGCGGATGTTGCCGGTATTCGGATTTGACGACGCCCCGCACGGGCACGCAGAAGTTGTGCTGAAAGATGTGCGCGTGCCGGCCGAAAACCTGCTGCTCGGCGAAGGCCGCGGCTTTGAAATTGCACAAGGGCGTCTTGGCCCTGGCCGCATCCACCACTGCATGCGGACAATCGGCGTGGCCGAGCGTGCGCTTGAAAAAATGTGCACGCGGCTTTTGACCCGCACGGCATTTGGCAAGCGCATTGCCGATCACAGTGTTTGGGAACAGCGCATCGCCGAAGCGCGCACCAATATTGAAATGACCCGTCTTTTGACCATGAAGGCCGCCTATATGATGGATACGGTCGGCAATAAGGTCGCCAAAAGCGAGATCGCGCAAATTAAAGTTGCCGGGCCGCGCATTGCCTTGCAGATCATTGATGATGCCATTCAAGCCCATGGCGGCGGCGGCGTGACCAAAGATTTCGGCCTTGCCAAAATGTATGCCGGTATCCGCACATTGCGTCTGGCCGACGGCCCCGACGAAGTGCACAACCGCACCATTGCGCGTCTGGAAATGAAAAAATATCAAGACCTGACGCAAGCCAGCGAAGGCGAGTTGAAAACGCTCGACGTTCCGCGCAGCTAAGCGGAAGGGTTCGTAAAATCAGGGGCGTCCGTTGCTGCGGGCGCCCTTTTTTATTTTTCAGTTTTAGCGTCGCCCGAACAGGCGTTCGATGTCGGCGAGTTTTAATTCGACATAAGTCGGGCGCCCGTGATTGCACTGTCCGGCATGCGGTGTCGCTTCCATATCGCGCAACAGAGCGTTCATCTCTTCAATGCTCAAGCGCCGCCCGGCGCGCACCGAAGTGTGGCAGGCCAGCGTGCCGGAAATTTCCTCAAGATGTTCTTTCACCGCCAAGCCCTGCCCCAACGTCGCAATCTCCTCAGCCATATCGTTCAACAAACCCGCCAGATCGCCCTTTTGCATCAGGGCGGGGACTTCGCGCACCATAATCGCGGCTTGGGCTTCCTGCTCCGGCCCGAAACGCTCAATGATAAAACCAAGCTCGGCCAGTTCTTCGGCACGCGACACCAAGCGCTCCGCGGCATCCGCCTCCATCTCGACAATCTCCGGCACCAATAGAATCTGACGTTTAATGCCGTTTTCAGCGATTTGGCGTTTCAAGCGTTCATACACAAGCCGCTCATGCGCCGCGTGCTGGTCGACAATCACGAAGCCGTCATGGGTTTGCGCCAATATATAGGTCTCGTGTAATTGCGCGCGCGCCAGTCCCAGCGGCAGATTGGCCTCAGCAATCGGCGCGGGTTGCGCCGATGCGGTTGCTGCCGTGCTCAACCAAGCCCCAACGTCTTCGCTAAGCCCGCCATAATCACCCGGCGGTGCGGCAAAGTCACTTTGCCCGGCAGCCGCCGCTTGCGCCCATGCGGATGCGCGCGTTGCGCCCGATCGATGCCCGCCATAAGCGCCACCAGACGCTCCGCCCGAACGAAAAGCCGACAAAGTCTGGTCTGCCACCGTGGTTGCTGCGCGGTGGCCCGCCTCGGCAAGCGCGGCGCGCAAAGCCCCGACGATCATACCGCGCACCAGCCCGCTATCGCGGAAGCGAACCTCAGTTTTTGCCGGATGCACATTGACATCAAGCTCGCTCGGATCAATATCGACAAAAAGTGCCAGCGCCGGATGGCGATTGCCGGCCAAAAAATCCTGATACGCGCCGCGCACCGCGCCGTTCAACAATTTGTCGCGCACCGGACGCCCATTAACAACGAGATATTGTTTTTGCGACGTGGCGTGATTAAACGTCGGCAGCCCGGCAAATCCATTGAGGCGCAGCGTGTCGCGTTCGGCGTGCACCGGCACCGCATTTTCGCCAAACGCCCTGCCCATAATCGCCGACAATCGCCGCAGCCGCGCATCCGCGCCGCTTTCGGCGGGCACGGCAAAACTCTGGCGACCATCGTTTGTGAGGCTAAAGCCGATATGGGCATGCGCCATGGCGAGGCGCTTCAGCGTATCGCTGACAGCCATGGTCTCGGCGCGGTCAGATTTCAGAAATTTAAGCCGCGCCGGAGTAGCATAGAAGAGGTCACGAACCTCAATGCGCGTGCCGCGCGTGCCCGCCGCTGGACGCATGTCGCCCGCAACACCACCAGCCACCTCGAGCGTGCTGGCCTCGGACGCATGCGCCGTGCGTGTTGTGATGGTCATTTTCGACACCGCACCTATCGACGGCAGGGCTTCGCCGCGAAACCCCAGCGAGGTGATGCGAAACAGATTATCGCCTTCATCGCCATCGGGCAGTTTTGACGTGGCATGGCGCTCCAGCGATAAGGCCAGATCGTCCGGGCTCATGCCGCAACCGTCATCTTCGACCCGTATCAGGCTTTTGCCACCTTTTTCCAGCGTCACATCGATGCGCTGCGCGCCCGCGTCAATGGCGTTCTCGACCAGTTCTTTCACCGCGCTGGCCGGACGCTCGACAACTTCGCCCGCGGCGATGCGGTTGATCGTGCCTTCGTCAAGGCGCCGGATGGTCATGTCGCCATGTCGAGCATATATTGCATCGCCTTTTTCTTGCCGTCTTCAACTGCCGGCTGATCAAACGCATCAATGCCCATCAGCGCCGCCGTCATAATGGTTTCCGCCATAAAATGCATCAGCAGCGCGCCGATAATCGTTTCTCCCGTGTCCGGTACTTGGATGTGACGCACCGGTCGACCATGTGCAATCATGGTGTCGCGGGTTGCGCGCGCCTCAGCATCGACAAGGTCACCCACGGTGCGATTGACCAAGAACCCAAGCGCCGGATCCGCACCAAAATCGGCAGGAACCTTCGGGCCAGTGCCGCGCGTCGGGTGGCTGATCACGGTGAACAGCTTGTCGTCCGGCCCGTCCAAATAAAGCTGCACCTGACTATGCTGATCCACCGGCCCCAGCGCATTGGCGGGCAGCGAGCCGCGCCCGCCCTTGCCGAGGCTCTCCGCCCACAGCTGACGGAACCAGAATGTCAGGCGGTCAAGGCGGTCGGCATAGGGCATCAACACGCTCACCATGCGCCCCGTCTGCATGTGTGCAAATTGCAGCGCCGCGCCCTGCATCGCGGCGTGTGCACCGGCATCGGCGTCAAACAGCGCAGCAATGGTTTCGCGCGCGCCAGCGCGGATCGCTTCGATATCGCATCCGGCGAGGCGCGCCGGCAGCAAGCCAACATTGGACAAAACAGCAAAGCGTCCGCCAATATCGGCTTCGTGATCCAGCACGTGCAGCGCGTATTTTTGCGCCAACCGACGCAAAGGGACATCGCCCGTGCCACAAATTGCATATATATGTTTGGCGGGCTCAAGGTCGGCGGCTTCCAGCGCCGGCAACACACAGCAAAGCTGCATCATGGTTTCAGCCGTGCCCCCCGATTTCGACACCACAAGAAACCCCGTTGCTTGCAAATCTTCCGGAGCCAAGAGTTGACCGAGGCTGGTGGCGTCCAGATTATCTGCAAAAACAAGCTGCGGCTGGCCGCGCAATGCCGACGGCGTTCCCCAGCCGTGAATTTGTGCCAACACTTGTGCACCAAGGCTCGACCCGCCCGTACCCAGAATAATGACGCGGGCAAACCCGCCCACTATCGCATCTGCAATTTCGTGCACGCCAGCCAAATCAGCGGTTTTGTCAGGTAGCGTGAAATGCGGCAACGGGCGTTCCCGCCACCGGGCCAGCGGCGTTTCCAGCGCTTTCATCGCGGCTTCAAACGGGGCGAGCGTGTCGGCTGCGATCGCGGCGGAAATGTCGAAATCGATTTGTGGCATGGCGGCGAATCTCCTATGCGGCTCCCATGATACTGTAACTGGGGCATTATTTTGCTTTTTGGCTGTGTACAATTTTGAAGAAAGTGCTAATTCTTGAAGCACGGGTAAGATTTGGGAAGGTTCATGGAAGAAGCTGGCGAAGATAAATTATCGCGTCGCCTATTGGTGGTTGGGGCGTTGGCGGGCTTGTTGATCGCGTTGATTGCCAGCGCGCAAATCGAACGCAGTACCCTCACGCAATCCGGGGCGATCGCGCGGGTTAACGACGCGCATATCGACCGCACAGAATATGCCACCGCCTTGCAAGCGCTACTTTCCGACAAAACCAAGGCCCCCACAGCCCAAGACCGTCGCCTTGTGCTCGATCGGCTGATCGAAGAAGAATTGCTCGTCCAGCGCGGCATTGAGATCGGACTTTTGGAAGGCGATGCATCGATCCGCAAAGCTGTCGCCCGCGCGGTTGTCGATTTCGCCATGACGCGCAACGCCCAAAAAGAGATTAGCGAAGACGAGTTGCGCGGCTTTTATGCCGCCAATGTCGCCCGTTTCACGCCCGCCGCGCGGCTGCAAATCGAGCGACTGTTCATCCGCCGCAGTGCAGACGCATCGGGCGATATGGCACGCCTTGACCTCGTGCGGAACGCGCTGCGCCAGGGGCAGGACTTTGCCGAAACGGCGGCGCAATTCGGCGATGCGGTGCTGCCGCCGCTGCCGCGTTCATTATTACCACGCAAAAAAATGTATGATTATTTGGGCCCCCGCCTCACCGAAGCCGCCAGCCGACTGCCCAGCCCCAGCATCTCCGATGCGATCGCCGATGGCGATGGCTGGCATTTTCTCCGCATTGTACGCAGCGAGCCCGGCGCGCCGCCTGCATTTGACGATATTCGCCCGCAAATTCTAACCGCGCTGCAGCGCGAATCTGACGATGCCGCGCTCATCGACTATCTTGCTTGGCTGAAAGCGCGCGCGGCTATCTCATTGGCTGATGATGCACCGCAATGATCCGACTGCTGGTATTACTCTGTCTGCTCACCAGCCCCACGCTGGCGCATAATAAAAGCATAAGTTTTTCCGACTGGCTTTGGAACGGACGCGACATCGAAGTCATTTTCACCGTGTTGGCGCGCGACATTACGCTGCTGCCGCAAACCGCGCGCAGCGCCAACCTCACCACGGCTCTGTCCAACCACCTCACCGACAGGTTTGAACTGCGCCAAATCAACACCGCCTGTACGCTGACAAAACCTTTCGATGCACGCCCTGCGCGCGCCGGATATGTGCGGATGCAGGGCACGTTCCGATGCTTGAGCGAGAACGCCGCAATGCAGGTCACGAATAATGTTTTTTTCGACGTGATCCGCACCCATATTCACCTGGCGCGTGTACAAATTGGGCCACGCCGAACCATGCAAGGCCAAGAAGTGCTGTTCACCACCAATGAGCGCACGTTCACCCTAAACCCGATGGCGGAGCAAAAATTCGAGCCACGGCAAAACTTTTTCGAAGCCCTTACGCGCTATTTCCGGCTGGGGGTCGAACATATTGCTTCGGGTTTGGATCATCTGGCTTTTGTTTTATGTCTGGTTTTGCTGGCGACCAGCATCCGCCAACTGCTTATTTTGGTGTCCGGCTTCACGCTGGGTCACAGCCTGACGCTGGCGCTCTCCGCGCTGGGCGTGATGGCACCGAACGCCAGCATTGTCGAGGCGGTGATCGGCGCGTCGATCGCCGCGCTTGCCGCCGAAGGTATTTTGGCGCGTGCCGGGCTGATGCCCCGCGCCGGGCTGGTCGCGGCCGCGCTGATCTATCTCATTGCGGGCGTGTCGATTATTTTCACCGCACCGCTGCCACTGGCGGGTTGGGCGGGCTTCATGTTGTTTGCTGTAAGTTACGGCTTCGCGATCCGCAATGAGGCTGACCGACAGGCCGTTGCGCCGGTCATCACAGCGGCGTTTGGCCTGTTTCACGGCTTTGGCTTTGCCGGGTTGCTGCACAATGTCGGTCTGCCCGAAGGCCAGATCTTGAGCGGCCTTTTGGGATTTAACCTCGGCGTTGAATTTGGTCAACTCGTGTTTGTTTTCCTAATATTGCTGCCGCTCCGCATGCTTTTGCAGGATTTTCCATCGCCCAAAATCCGTTGGTCGGATATACTTGCGAGCATCTTGACCGCCTATGGTGTCTTTTTGTTTGTCCAGCGGGGGCTGTTGTAAATAAGCACTTATTCGGCGTCGCCACAGTGAGGATCAGTTCATGACCAATCGTTTTTTACAACATAGCGGTGCCAAATATCCGATTATTCAGGCCCCGATGGGCTGGATTGCACGCTCGCAACTGGCCTCCGCCGTTTGCGCGGCAGGGGGGCTGGGCATTATCGAAACCTCGTCCGGCGAAACCGACACGTGCAAGGCCGAGATCGAAAAAATGTTCGAATTAACCGACGCCCCATTTGGGGTCAATTTGCCGATCCTGTTTTTGAAAGACGACGCCATGCTCACCTATATTTGCGAGAGCGGCGTTAAATTCGTGACCACCTCGGCGGGCAGTCCGAGCAAGTTTATCGGCCCTTTGAAAGAGGCCGGAATTGTTGTTTATCACGCCGTGCCGACGGTCGAAGCCGCCATTCGCTGCGTCGAAGCCGGAATTGACGGCCTCGTCGTTGAAGGCGGCGAAGGTGGCGGGTTCAAAAACCCCGAAGAAGTCTCGACACTGGTTTTGCTGCAAGCCATACGCGCCGCCGTCGACGTGCCGCTTGTCGCCGCTGGCGGCATTTGCGACGGGCGCGGCATGGCGGCGGCTTTCGCGCTGGGTGCCGAAGCGGTGCAAATGGGCACGCGGTTTGTATCATCAGCCGAAAGCCCGGTTCACGACAATTACAAATCCGCCATAGTCGATGCCCCGACCACGGGCACTTACGTGCTTAACAAAAAAGCGAGCCCGTGTATCCGCGCGCTCAAAACCGAGCGGACACACAAGATTTACGATGATGGGCTGATGCCGCCCGATACGTTCAAAAACATTCTTGATCTGTATTTTGGCGGCGACTTGGAAGCATCCGTCGGGCTTGCGGGGCAAACCTCGGGCCTCATCCAAGAGGTCAAGCCGGTCGCAGATATTATTGAAAACATGATCGGCGAGTTTCACGACATCACCGCACGCATGGGTCGTCTGGCGGCGGACAAAAGTTTCTAGCGCTTAAAGGTCAAGCTTGCTCGGCGACACAATAATGCCGTCTTCATCGGCATAGATCCAATCGCCCGGATAAATGCGTATGTCTTCAAATTTAACGGGCACGTCGTAAATACCGAGATTGCGCTTCTGGCTTTTGCGCGGGTGAACGCCAAGCGCCTTGATACCCACCGTTTCGGCAGCCAATTCAGCTGTGTCGCGCACGTAGCCATTGATGATAACGCCGGCCCAGCCATTACCGGCGGCCAGTTTTGCCAAATTTCCACCAAACAGCGCGCAGCGCTTTGAGGCGCCGCCATCAACCACCAGCACCCGACCGTCGCCGTCGGTTTCCACCGCAGCGCGGACTTTGGTATTGTCCTCAAAAGCCAACAACGTCTTGGCCGGCCCGCAAAATCGCTTGGCGCCGCCAAAGTTTTGAAATGTCGAGGCCAACACGTAAACCGCATTGCCATAATCATCGGCAATGTCGGTGGTGGCAAATAAAGCCGCACCCATAATTTACTCCAAAAAAAACAGACCTGCGGCCGGTTAAGCCGCAGGTCCGCGAAAAAATCCTGAACCTTAAAACTGGTTCATTGTGTTGTCTTCACCCGAAGCCAGCAACGCATTGTCGCCGGAGAAATATTCCTTGTGATCATCGCCAATATTCGAGCCGGCCAGATCTTGGTGTTTGACCGAAGCCTGATCGCGGCGAATTTCTTGGCGCTGAATATCGCGGACATAAGCCAGCATACCCAGATCTCCAAAATAGCCTTCCGACAGAATATCAACCCCCAGGGCCGTTTCGTGATAGGTCGGCAGGGTGATGAGATGGTGGAAAATACCGGCCTCACGCGCGGCATCGGCTTGGAATGACTGCACCAGCTTGTCGGCCTCGGCCGCCAGTTCGCTGTCATCGAATTTCACATCCATCAGGCCGCGCGGTGTGCTCGCAGGGTCAGGATAGGCCGACACGTCTTTGCCTTCGGATTGCCATTCGGCATAGACCTGCTCGCGGAAGGCCAGCGTCCAGTTAAAGCTGGGCGAATTATTATATACCAGCTTGGCATCGGGAATAACTTGGCGCACGCGGTTAACCATGCCGGCAATTTGCGCGACATTCGGTTTTTCAGTTTCGATCCAAAGCAAATCTGCACCGTTTTGCAAAGAAGTGATGCAGTCCAGCACGACGCGGTCTTCGCCGGAGCCTTCTTTGAACGCATACAGGCCGTTTGGCAGGCGCACCGGTTTGACGATTTCACCATCGCGTACCAGTGTTGTTTCGCCGTGACCGATTTGTGTGGCATCTGCTACGGGTTCGGTTTTCAAAAAGCTGTTATATTGATCAGCCAGATCGCCGGGGGCTTGCGATACCGGAATTTTCTGGGTCAGACCGGCACCGAGCGAGTCCGTGCGCGCAACGATAACGCCATTTTCAACACCCAGTTCCAAAAACGCGTAGCGCACGGCGTTGATTTTCGACAGAAAGTCTTCATGCGGCACGGTCACTTTACCGTCCTGGTGGCCGCACTGTTTGGCGTCCGACACCTGATTTTCGATCTGAATACAGCAAGCGCCCGCCTCGATCATTTTCTTTGCCAGCAGATAAGTGGCTTCTTCATTGCCGAAACCCGCGTCAATGTCTGCGATGATCGGCACAATATGGGTTTCAAAATTATCAATCGCCGCCAGCGCCGCATCAAC
>MDTB01022857.1_pt1 | contig 21261 bp, 18 predicted proteins | sample 811161 | NCBI WGS metagenome assembly MDTB01 (sample SAMN05326650, study PRJNA326480) | marine metagenome | isolation source: seawater | place: Mediterranean Sea | collected 2009
AAATCTTTTTGAGCTGTAGGGAGACAAATCTAAATTTGTTTTCTCTTCTGCAACTATACCAGAAACAATTTTGCCTGTTACTGCGCCTAAAGTCCAGCCTAAATGATGATGACCAAATGCATAAATTATATTCTTATTTTTTAAAGAAGGTCCTAATATAGGTAAAAAATCAGGAAGAGTCGGTCTAAAACCAAGCCATTCATCATTATGTTTTTCAAGTTGAGGCAATAATTCTTTAGCACAGTTTACTAAATATTTTATTCTTTTTTTTGAGGGGGGGTTTTTTAAACCTCCAAGTTCAACTGTACCAACAGCTCTTAGTCCTTGATTCATTGGTGTTAAGCCAAAACCTCTATCTAAAAATATAACTGGTCTAGAAATTAAATTTTCCATCCCTTTAAAGTGAACGTGATATCCTCTTTCGGTATCTAAGGGAATATTTTCACCTAGCTGATCAGTTAAATTTTTAGAAAAAGCACCAGAGGCAATAACAGATTTTTCAAATTTATATTCTTTTGTTTCAGATTTTATAATCGTTTCATTTTCACTTATTTGTTTCAAACTTTTAATATTTTCTTGAATAAATTTACCGCCTCTTTTTAAAAATAAATTAAATATTTCTTTTAAAATTCCATGAGGGTCTTTAGCATGCATCGAATCTTCATAAATTACGCCGGAGTCAAAAACTGGTTTTAGATTTGGTTCCAAACTTAGAACCTCTTTTTGACTTAATAGTTTTTGTTTAATTCCTAAGTCATTTCTTACTTTAATTTCAAATTTTCTGCTTTTGAGATTTTTGTTGGTCCAAACATAAATGATACCTTTTTTTTCAACTAAATTAGTTGTGTCAATTTCGTTAAATATTTCCTCATAAGCTTCGTTTGATAAATTCAATATTTGGTGCATATACTTAGCTGTATGAAGAGCCGACTTATTATTGCAGTTTTTTAAATAGTTAAAGAACCAAGGAATCATTTTCAGTACATAGTTCCATTTTAAAGCTAAAGGTCCATAGGAACTAAATAACATTTTTGGAACATCGTACAAAACGTCTGGTCTATTAAACTGCAAGACAGCATAAGGAGAAAAATGACCAGCGTTACCATAAGAAGCTGCTTTAAATTCAGTTGATAGCGGATCGTGCCTATCAAATATAGTTACTGGAATTCCTTTTTTTATTAATTGAAGTCCTACACAAACACCTTGTATTCCTGAACCGATAATTCCTACTGATTTACAATTATAATTTCTCATGCAGAAATTATATTCCAATTTTTCTTAATTAATAGTGCGTTAGATTATACGTTAAGTTCTGACTCTTTGTGCCCGTTAGTCGGCTTGTTGTTTTTCTTAGGTTTTTTTTCTTCTTTACTCTTAGAGAACAAAAAGTCACCTGCGGTTCCAGCTTTTTTTCCTGCACTTGGTGATTTTTTAATATATCCTTCGATGTCAGCTCCATCTTCTGTTCTTAGATTGTTGCTGAATGCAATATCACCTTTTACTACTCCCGTGCTGCCTATGACTACATTTTCAGCTGAAATTTTTCCATCTAAATGTCCGTGAATTTCTACTTTGTCTGCTTCTACCTCTCCGGATATAGAGCCTGTTTCTTTTACAACTACTTCTTTAGAGTATACTGGTCCTTTTATAAGCCCTGCTATATCGATAGCTCCAGAACTATTCACTGTTCCATCGATGCTAACAGTTTCGCTTATCAAAGACCTTTCGGTATCTTTTCTCTCACTGCTAAAAAATTTATCTTTTTTTGTTCCAAACATTTTATAATTTCTAAAATTAAATCATCATTTTGACAAACTAACAAGTAAGACAAGTAAAAAAAAAGAGAAAAAAACTCAAAATGGACTTCTAGAACACTAGTTAACCGCAGCGTCTTTATAAATTTTGCAAGACATTACTATACCTAAACCAAGCATTATGGCCAACATTGAAGAACCTCCGTAGGATAATATAGGAAGTGGCGAGCCAACTATTGGCAACATACCAAGAACCATGCCCATATTAACAACAACATACACAAAAAAGGCGGTAGCAAATCCATAGCAATAAAGTTTTCCAAAATTACTTCTGGTCTCGTGACCTATTAAAATAATTCTCAAAATAATCAATGAATACAAAAATAAAATAAATATTGATCCAAAAAATCCAAATTCCTCGGAGAATAAAGTAAAAATAAAATCAGTATGTTTCTCTGGTAAAAAGTCTAAATAGCTTTGAGAACCATTTAAAAACCCTTTTCCAAATAACCCGCCTGAACCTATTGCAATTTTTGATTGTATGATTTGATATCCTGCACCAAGCGGGTCTCTATCAGGATTTAAAAATGTTAGTATTCTAACTTTTTGATAGGGTTTTAAGAAAGAAATAGCAATTGGTAATACTGAAATAAAAATAATTGCAAGATAAGCAAAAAATTTAATCCTAACTCCAGCTAACCAAATCACTCCTGCTCCTCCAGCTGCAATTAAAATCGATGTTCCCAAATCTGGTTGGCTCACTACCAGTAAAACTGGGGCTACTAAAGAAATAATTGGTAAAAATAAATATTTAACTCGATTTACGTCGTAGGTAGATATTCTTCCATAATATTTTGCTAAAAAAAGAATTAAACCTATCTTCATTAATTCGGAAGGTTGTAAATTCATAAAATAAAAATTTATCCATCTTTGAGATCCTGAAGATGTTAATCCAAAGTATTTAACACCCAATAACAAAATAAAGCAGCCAATATAAATTAGTGTACTTGTTTGATGCCAAAATTTTATATTAAAAAAAGAAACTATAAAAAAAAGTAAAAAGAAAATTGTGAATCTAATAATATGACTTTTGGTATGATAATCATATGTTCCCCCTGCTGTAGAATACATTGCAAACATGCTTATTATCCCTAAAATCAAAATTGAAAATACTAAAATATAATCCATGGCAAAAAATTTTTCTTTAAATGTAAAACTTGATTGTATTGACTTTGGATTAAACATCAGATCCTTTCACCAGATAAGTTTGTTTGATTAATTCTGGAATTGTGTCTTTCTAAAACTTTTTTTATTACTTTTTTTGCTACTGGAGCGGCAGCACTGCTTCCAGAGCCTCCATGTTCTATAAGAACGCTAATAGCATATTTAGGATCAGAGACTGGAGCATAAGCAACGAAAAGAGCATGATCTCTATCTTTGTAATCTAACTCAATTTGTTTCACTTCGGCCTCCCTTTGAGCTTCGGTAAATCTTTTAACTTGAGATGAACCTGTTTTACCAGCAAACATAAATTTTTTATCGTTTAATCTAGAACTGTATGAAGTTCCCCCAGGTTCATTAGTTGCTGCGAACATAGCGTCTTTAACAAAATTTATATGTTCTTGATTTTTAAATAATGGTTCTAAATTAAAACTATTTACTACTATATCAGTTGGTAATGGCAAGTTAGGAAACTGGTTTTTGTAATTAATATATTCTTTCAAATTATTTTTTGGTGAATTGTCTTCAATTATTCTAGGTTTGATTTTATATCCTCCATTAGCTAACTGAGCTGTCATTAAGCATAATTGAATAGGAGTGCTTTGAAAATATCCTTGTCCTATTCCTGAGTGTAAAGTTTCTCCCAGATACCAATTTTGACCTATAAATTTTTTCTTCCATTTGGTATTAGGAACTACTCCTGATTTTTCTTCAGAGTAACCTTCAAGAATTTTTTGCCCTAGACCAAACTTTTTTGCTGTTTCAGAAAGGCGATCTACTCCTAATCTTCTAGCGATCTCATAGAAATATACGTCGCATGATCTTTGTATTGCGCTTCTCATATTCATAAGTTTATGTCCCTTTTTTTTCCAACAGTTAAATCTTTCACCATAAAAATCTATATATCCTGTGCAGTTTACTTTCGTATTTCTTGTAGCAACTTCATTTTCTAAAGCACTTAACGCCACTAGAGTTTTGATAGTAGAGCCTGGAGGATACAAACCTGAAACTGCTTTATTTATTAAAGGTTTATCCCTGTGTTTAAGGAGAGAATCCCATTCTGTCTTTGATATTCCGTGAACAAATGAATTTGGATCATAAGTTGGGGATGAAGCCATTGTTATGACATCCCCGTTGTAAATATCCATAACGCAAACTGCGCCTGCACGATCTTTAATTTGATTTGATGTAAATTCCTGTATTTCTAAATCAATAGTAGTTTTATAATTTTCACCTGTTTGTCCTTTGTCTAAATGTATTTGGCGAATTCTTTTTCCGTAAGCATTTACTTCATATCTTTGAAATCCAACCTTTCCTATAATATTTTTATCTAACATATTTTCTAGTCCGGTTTTGCCTACTGCAATACCCGTAACTGACATTTCTCTTAAATATTCTTTTCTCTTCAAATCTTTAGCACTTACTTGAGAAACATACCCAACTATATGAGAAGTAGATGGATTTGGGTAAACCCTAGCAACCGATACTATTGGCTCAACACCTTGTAATTCATGCAAAAAAAGGTTTATCTTTGAAAACTCCGACCAACTTAAATTTTCTGAAACTATTATAGGTTCCCATGGTTTTTGTTTTGATATTTTCTTTTTCAATAAAGCAATTTTTTTATCTGATAAGTCTAGTATGTTTTTTAATCTAAAAAATAAACTTTCTAAATTTAAAGCATTTTCTGGGGTAATATGAAGCTGATAAACTTTTTCATTCGATGCTATTTCTCTATTGAAAAAGTCTCTAATAACTCCTCTTTGAGGCGCTAATTTCCATTCTCTAAAACGATTTTTATCGGATAGAGTTCTGTATTTTTTGCTTTCATTTATTTGAAGAGAAACTAACCTGCCGACTATTCCTGTAAAAACTAAAACTTTAGCAACAGAAAGAATAAACATTCTTCGACTGATCATTTTAGTTTTACTAGGTCCTGCTGAAGAACTAAGTCTATTCATCTCTTTTTCCTAACACAATTGTTCTATATTGATTAAATACTATCCAAAAAAATGGGTAAAATAAAAAAGTAAAAAAAGAAGTATAAAATATATCTATATAACTAAAGCTGATCTCGGTAAAATTAGAAATAAGAGTTATGTAAACTAGTTGAGAAAAAAATAAAGCGACAATAAAAGTAAACCAATCAGAAAATAATGAAGTATTAACTGTGATATTCTTTATATATGAAGCTACTAAAGAAACTACTAAATATACAATTGCGCTAGTGCACATGGGTAAACCTGTGATTATATCATTAATTAAACCAGCTAAAAATATGTGTCCGTTTCCAAGAAGTGATGGATTTTTTAATTTCCAATAATAAACAATAATTAATTGTAACTCAAAAGATAATATTTCAAAATGATTGGTAAATTTCGTATCTGTTTCAGTAACAGACAAAAAGTATAATAATAGCAAGGGTGCTAAGCCTAAAAATTTTTCTTTAAATCCTCTATTTATTAAAACTGCCATTTAAAACTCTTTCATATTTTTAGGATTTTGTAAAATCGTGTTAACAAAGGATAGTTGAGAGGGATTTGAAAAAAGTTCAACTAGAAATTCATTATCTTCCTTAAAAATATTTCCAACAGGTATACCTGAAGGCAATATTCCATCTTTTCCCGAAGTGTAAACGGTGCTGTCATCTTTAGTTTTATATGAGTCTGGTAAATATAATAAACTTGGTTTTGTTTTACCTCTCCCTGTTAAAATTGCTTGAGTTCCGCTTGGCTCTAAAACAACTGGTATTCTACTGTTTAAATCATTTAATAAAAGAACTCTTGAAGATAAATAGTTAACTTCAACTATTCGTCCAACCAAATATCCACTTTCAATAACAGGCATACCTTTAGCTATTTTTGAGCGCGAACCTTTATTAATAATAACAGATTTTAAAAAGGGACTATCTTTATCAAGTATAATTTTTGAAATAACAGTTGAATAATTTTTTTCTGTCTGAGTTTCTATTATTTCTTTTAAATTCTTATTCTCGGTTAAAAGAAATTGATTTTGAAATTTTTGACTTTCTAATTCAGCTAGTTTTTCTTTTAAAACTTTATTTTCATTTAAAGTAAAAACATGTTTTTTAAAACTTGAATTTAAAAAAGAAATTAAATTGATTGGAGAAGTTGCTACTGAAGAAACTCTATAGATTCCATCATTAAATATTGATCTAGCCCTATCCATAAACTTGCTTGGATAATTATCTAAAAAAAATACTATTAATGATAAGCTTATTAAAAAAAAAAGAGAAAATTTTTGCTTAGCACCTTTTTGTAAAAGTGCTGAACGGATAGCTATACCAAAATCATCTCTACCTGTAGACATTCCATTAAATGTTTAATTAATACTCAGATAACATTGTAGAAAATATCTCTTCGTTCTCTAAAGCTTTGCCAGTCCCAATAGCAACGCAAGAAAGCGGATCATCTGCTATAGTTACAGGCAATCCAGTATCTTTTGATATTAATTTATCAATGTTTCTTAATAAAGCTCCTCCTCCTGTAAGAACAAGACCCATATCTACTAAGTCTGCTGAAAGTTCTGGAGGTGTATTTTCTAATGCTTCTTTTATACCTGCCAACATTTGATTAAGAATTGGCATTAAAGCTTCGCAGGCATCTTCTTCTGTTAAAGCAATCTCTTTTGGAGTTCCAGATCTAATGTCTCTACCTTTCATCAAAAAAGTATTGCTAGATGTTGGCACTGCAGTTCCTATTTCTTTCTTAATTTTTTCTGCAGTGGAGTCTCCAATTAGTAAATTAAATTTTTTTCTCATGTAATTAATTATTGATGTATCCATAGCATCACCAGCTACTCTAAGAGATTTTGAATAAACTACTCCTCCAAGAGACATGACTGCTATTTCGGTAGTACCACCACCTATATCAATGACCATTGATCCTGTAGCCTCTGATATTGGGAGTCCTGCTCCGATGGCAGCAGCTATAGGCTCTTCGATTAATTGTACTTTTCTTGCTCCTGCAGCTAAAGCTGAATCTTGAATAGCTTTTCTTTCTACCGGGGTAGAACCAGTGGGAACACATATTAAAATTCTAGGATTTGCAAAAGCAGTTTTTTTATGAACTTTTTTAATAAAGTGTTTAATCATTTCCTCCGTAACTACGAAGTCTGCAATAACACCATCTTTTAGGGGTCTTATAGCAGCTATATTTCCTGGGGTTCTTCCTAACATCGTCTTAGCTTCATCCCCCACAGCTAAAACTGACTTTTTTGCTCCATCTGTAATTACTGCAACTACTGAAGGTTCGTTTAGAACAACTCCCTGTCCTTTCACTACCACTAAAGTATTCGCTGTTCCTAAATCTATGGCCATATCTTGAGACCACATTGATGATATTCCTGATAATCCTTTAAACATTTTCTATTTCCTTTCTATGCTTGTGCGCTAAGATTCTCATCTGGCGCTGTTTTTTTTCTTTTTATAATCATTTTATTTAAAGCTGATAAATAAGCGTTTGCTGATGCAACTAATGTATCAGTGTCAGCAGCTTGACCAACAGTTGTTTTTCCTTTCTCTTCAATTCTAACACTTACAGTAGCTTGAGCGTCTGTTCCCTCAGTAACAGCGTGAACATTGTATAATTGAAGAGTAACTTCGTGCGGATATAATTTTTTTATACATTTAAATATCGCATCCACTGGACCGTCTCCAGTCTCTGAAGCTTTTTTAATTTCTCCAAAAACTTCGAGAGTCATGTCAGCTTTTTGAGGTTCTCCTGTTCCCGCAAATACTTTTAATGATTTTAATTTTATTACATTATCTTCTGTGATCATACTATCATCAACCAAAGCAGCAATGTCTTCGTCGTAAACATGTTTTTTTTTGTCCGCAAGAATTTTAAATTTTCCAAACGCTTCTTGGATAACGTCGTCTGTTACATTTATATAACCAAGATCGTTTAATTTATCTTTGAAAGCATGCCTTCCTGAATGTTTTCCCATAACCAAAGAAGTTTTGTTCACTCCTACACTTTCAGGAGTCATTATCTCGTATGTGTTTCTATTTTTAAGCATTCCATCTTGATGTATACCAGACTCATGAGCGAATGCGTTTTTTCCAACAATTGCTTTGTTAAATTGAACTGGAAATCCAGTAGCGTTTGAAACTACTTTTGAGGCTTTGCTAATTAATTTAGTATTTATTCCAGTTGTAAAAGGCATCAAGTCACTTCTTGTTTTCATTGCCATAACTATTTCTTCTAGTGCTGAGTTACCTGCTCTTTCACCTATACCATTTATAGTACACTCTACTTGTCTTGCTCCTGCAACCACTCCTGCTAAAGCGTTAGCCACAGCTAATCCTAAATCATTGTGCGTGTGAGTAGACAAAATTGCTTTATCTATATTTGGAACTTTGTTTTTTAGTGTTGAAATAATTTTAGTATATTCAGATGGAACTGTATATCCAACTGTATCAGGAATATTTATTGTTTTTGCTCCACATTTAATTGCAAGTTCTACAGTTTTGCACATAAAGTCTAAGTCAGTTCTTGTCCCATCTTCGCAAGACCATTCTACGTCATCCGTAAATTTTCTTGCGTATGTAACGCTTTGTTTAATTGCCTCAACTACCTCTTCTGGAGATTTGTTTAATTTGTGCTTCATGTGAAGTGGGCTAGTTGAGATAAATGTATGAATTCTAAAATTTTTTGCGTGTTTTAATGAATCTCTACAAGCATCAATATCTTTTGTAGTTGCTCTTGCTAATCCACAAGGAATTGATTTTTTTAAAGATTTACTAATTTCTGTTACTGCTTCAAAATCTCCTGGAGAAGCTATAGGAAATCCTGCCTCAATAACGTCTACACCCAATTCATCAAACACTCTAGAAATCTGAAGTTTCTCCTCTAAGCTCATCGAAGCTCCTGGAGACTGTTCTCCATCACGCATAGTTGTATCAAATATTATTATTCTATTTTTATCACTCATTTCTTTTGTTTTTATATATCCCTTCTAAGTGACACCAAAGTGTCAAAAAAAAAATTTAGGATTTTTATATTACAATTAAAACGAGAATTTGCAAAATATTTTTCTGATTAATTGCAATAATTGGATCAGTTTGGGTTAATTCTTATCTTTATCTACTAACTTGTTCTTGCCTATCCATGGCATCATAGCTCTAAGCTCTTTCCCGACTTTTTCGATAGGATGATTTGCTAAATCTTTTCTCATTTTTAGGAAATTTTTTTGTCCAGATCTATGTTCATCCATCCATTTCTTAGTAAATTTCCCTGACTGAATATCCTTCAAAACTTCCTTCATTTTTTCTTTAGTTTTACTATCAACAATTTTTTTACCAGAAACATATTCGCCATACTCAGCAGTGTTAGATATAGAATAATTCATATTAGCAATTCCACCTTCATAGATAAGATCAACTATTAATTTAACTTCATGTAATGTTTCAAAGTAAGCCATTTCAGGCGGGTAACCTGCTTCAGTTAAAGTTTCAAAACCATTTTTTATTAATTCAACAAGTCCGCCACATAAAACTGTTTGTTCACCAAATAAATCTGTTTCGCACTCATCTTTAAAAGTTGTTTCAATAATACCAGCTTTGCCTCCGCCTACAGCAGATGCATAAGATAAGGCTAATTCTTTTGCTTTTCCTGAACTATCTTTATGTACTGCCATTAAACAAGGAACTCCTCCTCCTTTTTGATATTCACTTCTCACAGTGTGTCCAGGACCTTTTGGTGCAACCATGAAAACATCTAAATCTTTTCTAGCATTGATTAAATCAAAATGAATATTTAAACCGTGCGCGAAAGCCAAACTTGTTCCTTCTTTCATTCTTTGTTCAATGTGATTTTTATAAATTTCAGATTGAAGCTCATCTGGTGTCAGCATCATAACCACGTCAGCCCATGCAGCTGCATCTGATAAAGGCATTACTTTTAATCCTGCAGATTCTGCTTTTTTAATACTTGAAGAACCTTCTCTTAAAGCTACTACGACTTCTTTAACGCCGCTATCTTTTAAGTTTAAAGCATGTGCGTGGCCTTGGCTTCCGTAACCAAATATTGCAACTTTTTTATTTTTTATTAATTCTGGTTTGGTATCTTTATCATAATAAGTTTTCATAAATTTTTTCCTAATTAACTAAATATTTTTGCACCTTTTGTCATTGCGACAGCTCCAGTTCTAGATGTGCTTATAAGGCCAAATCTTCTTAAATCAAGTGTTAATTTATCTATTTCTGCCCTTAAAGCTGTTACTTGAATTACAAAAGATTTTTTTGATTTATCTAAAATTACTGGATTAAATTTTTTACATATCTTTTTAATTTTTTCTTGCTTTTTTGAGTTTGCAAGAACCTTAAACAAAGCGAGCTCTCTGAACAAAATATCTTTATCATTTCTTTTAAAATCTGCAACTTTATGAACTGGAACTAATTTTTTTAATTGAAGATTAATCTGTTCAATAACTTGGGGCGTTCCTTCAGTAACAATTGTAATTCTTGATATGTGCTTTTTTTTATCTACTTCAGCTACAGCTAGTGACTCGATATTATATCCTCTTCCAGAAAAAAGACCGGCTATTCTTGCTAAAACTCCTGCTTCATTATCAACCCACACAACAATTATATGTCGCTCTAACTTTCCAATTTTTCCTGGGACACTGTATGCTGATTTAGATTTAGGCATTAGACTAATATTTTTCCCTCTTCAGAAATTTCTTCTTCTTCTTCTGGTCCTAAAATCATTTGATTGTGTGGTTTTCCAGATGGTATCATTGGAAAACAGTTTTCAGATTTGTCAACTACACAATCAAATATTACAGGTTTTTGAACATCAATCATTTGAGTAATTTTTTCATCTAACTCATCTGGAGTTTTAGCTCTTATTCCAACACATCCATAAGACTCTGCTAATTTAACAAAATCTGGTAGAGCAGCAGTGTAGCTTTCCGAATAATTTTTTTCATGTAGCAATTCTTGCCATTGCCTAACCATGCCCATATATTCATTATTTAAAATAAATATCTTAATAGGCAACTTGTATTGAACTGCAGTGGACATTTCTTGCATTGTCATTAAAACTGAAGCTTCACCAGCAATATCTACAACCAACTTACCAGGGTTTGCTATCTGAACTCCTATAGCCGCAGGAAGGCCATATCCCATAGTTCCTAATCCTCCAGATGTCATCCATCGATTGGGTTTGTTAAACTTATAGTGTTGAGCTGCCCACATCTGGTGTTGGCCAACTTCTGTTGTAATGAATGTGTCTTTGTCTTTTGTTAATTCATACAGCCTTTGAACAGCATGTTGAGGTTTTATAATTTTATCACTATTAATAAAATTAAGGGATTTCTTTTCCCTCCATTTTTCAATTTGCTTCCACCAATTTGATGTTTTTTGTTTATTAGAGTCTAAAAAATTTTTATTTTTTTCTTTAAATCTTTTAATTAAACTTTTTAAAAGATGTGAAACATCGCTTACAATTGCTAAATCTACTTTAATATTTTTTCCAATGGAAGAAGGATCTATATCAACGTGTATCTTTTTTGACTTTGGAGAAAATTCATCGACTTTTCCGGTGATTCTATCATCAAATCTTGCTCCTATATTTATCATTAAGTCACAATCGTGCATTGCATTGTTAGCTTCATAAGTTCCATGCATTCCTAGCATTCCTAAAAATTGGGGATCGTCGCCAGGATAGGCGCCAAGTCCTTGTAGAGTAGAAGTAATTGGAAAACCTGTTAGAGAAACAAGTTCTCTTAAAAATTCACTAGCCTCTGGACCAGAGTTAATTACACCGCCTCCTGTATAAAAAATTGGTTTTGATGATTTCTTTATTAGCTCAATAAATTTATCTAAGTCAGAGTTAGAAATTTTATGAGCAACTTTACCATTAAGTTTTTTCTTTAATGTGCCTTGAGAAAATTTGTATTTACCTTTTTTAAATTGAATATCTTTTGGAATATCTACCAGTACAGGACCCGGTCTTCCAGTAGTTGCTACTTCGAAAGCTAAATGTAAAACTCTAGAAAGATCGTTTACATCTTTAACAAGCCAGTTATGTTTTGTACATGGTCGAGTGATACCCGTTGTATCACATTCTTGAAATGCATCAGTTCCAATTAAATGAGTAGGGACTTGTCCTGAAATACAAACTAGTGGGATTGAGTCCATGTAAGCATCGGTTAAAGCTGTTACAGCATTGGTTGCACCTGGACCGGAAGTTACAAGTAATACTCCGGGTTTACCACTTGATCTTGCATATCCTTCAGCCGCATGACCTGCACCCTGTTCATGTCGCGCAAGAATATGTTTGATAGATTTATGATTTTTCAATTCATCATAAATCGGAAGAACCGCGCCTCCAGGATAACCAAAAATGTATTCAACTTTTTGATCCTCTAAAGCTTTAAAAACTATTTCTGCACCACTAATTAATTTAGGCATAGATACAATCTAGCCTAGTAATGCCTCCCGTCAAGTTTTAGCTTACAACTTTTAAAGTTTTTTTTAAAAGAGTGGCAAAATCTTTGGAATAAAGCTTGTTCCAGTTCTTCATATGACCGCGAGCCCAGGTATTCTGTCTTTTAGCATATTGTCTGGTTTTGATGTTTATGAGTTCTTTGCATTCTTCTAGAGAGATTAGCCCTTTTAGGTATTTATTTATTTCTTGAACGCCTATTAGTTTATGTGCTGAGAGTGTTTTATTCAGTTTAATTAAATTAAATTTTTTAACTTCATCTATACATTTATTTTTAAACATGAAATTTGTCCTTTCATAAATCTTATTTAGCAAGTCATCTCTAGGAATATTTATAAAGACCTTTCTTATTTCAAAGTCAGTAAATTCTGATTTAGTTTCTTTAATCCAGTCAAATAAAGATTTCTTTGTTTTTAATGCAACTTCGTAAGCTCTCTGTGTTCTTTGAGAGTCTGTAGGTAATATTTTATTTTTGACTTTTGGATCTATTTCTAAAAGTTTCTTATAAAAATTTTTTTGCCCTATATTTTTAAATAACCTTCGGACTCTATTTCTTGTTTTGTTGTCTATATTAGGTATTTTTGTAATTCCTTTGGTAATAGTATTAAAATACAAGCCAGTTCCTCCAACTATAATTGGAATTTTTCTATTTTTGTAACAATGTTTTATTTTGCTTTTTACTATCTTAATCCAATCACCGGCTGAAAAATGTTTTTTAACAGAAATAAAACCATATAAATGATGTTTTGTTTTTTTAGTTTCTTTTTTGTTTGGTCTAGAAGATAAAATTAAAAATTCTTTATATATCTGCATGCTGTCAGCATTTATTATTTCTCCGTTTAATTTTTTTGATAAATTAATAGCTAATTTAGATTTTCCTGATGCTGTTGGACCTGCAATTAAAATTAGTTTTTTATACAAAGTTAATTAATCTTAACTCCTAAATACCTTCTCTGATTCCTATTATTAATTATGGTTAATAATAAAGTTTTTTCACCTTTTTTAATTATATCTTCAACTACTTTGTTTAGATTTTCTGAATTAGTAATTGGTTTTTTTTGTACTTCTAAAATTATATCGTTAGTGTTTAAAGAGTTTTGTAATGGACTTCTGTTTAAAATTTCTACAATCAAAGCTCCTTTAGTATTTTTTCCTAGTTTCCTAGTTTTGATGTCGTTTTCATTCACATCCCTTACAATAATTTTTAAACTATCAATTTTAATTTCTTTTTTTATATTTGGAGTTTCATTTTGCTTTGTTTTAAACTCTTCGGAAGATTCAAGCCTACCTAGGTTTAATTTTTTTGAAATTAATCTTTTATTTCTCCATATTTTAAGCTCTACTCTTTTACCCACCTCGGTTCCTGCTACTGCTTTAGGAAGTTCTCTCATTGAGTTAATTTTTTTTCCGTCAAACTCTAAAATTATATCTCCAGCTTTAAGACCAGCTTTATCAGCTGGACTATTTTCTCCAACACTTGCTACTAAAGCTCCAGAAGGTTTTTTTAATTTTTCAACATCAGCAATTTCTTTTGTAACTTCTTGAATTCGGACTCCTAGCCAACCTCTTCTTGTTTCTCCATAATTAACTAATTGATCAATTACTTTTGATGCAGCGTTAGCAGGTATTGCAAAACCAATTCCTATTGATCCAGATTGTCCGGGTGCAATTATAGCTGTATTAATTCCCACAACTTCTCCTTTTAAATTGAATAAAGGTCCTCCAGAGTTACCTTGATTAATTGAGGCGTCTGTTTGAATGAAGTCATCGTATCGTGTCATTCCAATATCTCTATTTCTTGCAGAAACTATTCCTGAAGTTACTGTTCCTCCTAATCCAAAAGGATTTCCAATTGCAACTACCCAATCCCCTACTCTTGCTTTATCAGAGTCACCGAACTTTACAGATGAAAATTTATCATTAGTTTGCATTTTTAAAACAGCAATATCCATATAAGGATCTGCTCCAATCACTTTGGCTTTATACTCTTTAGAATTTACTTTTATTAAAATGTCGTCTGCACCAGCAATAACATGATTGTTAGTTATCACTGTTCCGTTATCTTTTATAATGAAACCCGATCCTAATGACGAAGCTTTTCTTTCAGTTGGTCTTTGAAAATCTTTAAACATTTCCTCAAAAGGAGAGCCCGGGGGGAACTGAAAAGGAAATTGATTTGATGTTGTTCTTACTGTTTGAGTTGTAGAAATATTAACCACAGATGGCATTAGTTTTTCTGCTAAATCTGCAAAAGACTCAGGAACTGCTTTAGCCTTTGCAATTGGACTTAAAGCAAAAATTAGTAAAATGAAAAATATTTTTCTAAAAGATTTCATTTTTGTAAATTATTTTTTGTTTTTGACAAAATAGTGGCAGCTAATTTTTTTTGTTTTGTTTCATAGCTTTTCCAAAAAACTTAAAGAATTCACTATCTGGAGATAAAATAAGTGAAGTTTCACCGCCAATTAAAGCTCTTTCATAAGCTTGCATTGCTCTATAAAAAGCAAAGAATTGTGGATCCCTTCCAAAAGCATTAGCAAAAATTTTGTTTCTTTCTCCATCGCCTTCTCCCTTCATGATTTCAGATTTTTTCTGGGCTTCAGCTTTTATAACTGTAACATCTTTATCTGCAGTAGATCTAATTTTTTGTGCTATCTCAGCTCCTTGCGCTCTAAATTCTTTTGCTTCTCTTTGTCTCTCAGTTTGCATCCTTGAATAAATGGCTTCACTATTTGCTGGAGGTAAATCAGCTCTTTTAATTCTTACATCGACTATTTTGATTCCAAAATTTTCTGCTTCTGTGTTTACATCATTTTGAATGATAGCCATTTGTTTGGCTCTATCCGTCGACAATAATGTTGCTAATTCTTGAGTTCCTAAAACACCTCTTATTCTAGAATTTATAATTGTTGAAAGCCTTGATCTTGCGACTCTTTCATTTCCTACAGAAATATAAAATTTTAAGGGGTCTATAATCTTAAATCTTGCAATTGCATCCACGATTAATCTCTTTTGATCTGCTGCGATTACTTCTTCCGGTGCACTATCAAGATTTAAAATTCTTTTATCCAAGAAAACTACGTTTTGAATAAAAGGAAGTTTATAATTTAAACCAGCTTTTGTGATAATCTTTTTAGGATCACCAAATTGAAGAACGATTGCTTGTTTGATTTCACTTACAATAAACAATGATTGAAACAAAACTAATCCAATTAAAAAAATTCCTGGAACTATAAATCTAGCTGTTTTCATTAGTTATTGCTCTCCTTTTTTTTTAATTCAGGTAAAGGTAAATATGGAACAACTCCTGAGCCGGACTCTTTATCAATTATAATCTTATCAATATCTGCTAAAACCTTCTCCATTGTTTCTAAATACATTCTCTCTTGAGTTACTTGTTTTGCGTTTTTATACTCATTATAAATCGCTAAAAATCTACTTGCTTCACCTTCAGCTTTTGCAACAACTTCTTTTTTATAAGCTTCTGCTTGTTGAAGAATTTGTTCAGCTTCACCTCGAGCTCTAGGGATGACATCATTAGCATATGCCTCTGCCTCATTTTTTGATCTTTCTCTATCAGCTCTTGCTGCTTGAACATCTCTAAAAGCATCTATTACTTGAGCAGGTGGGTCGGCTTGTTGTGTTTGAACTTGCGTAATTTGAATTCCTGATCCGTATTCATCTAAAATTTGTTGAGTTATTTCTTGAACTTCAACTTCAATACTTGATCTTCCTTCGGTTAAAATAGATTGAATATTATTTTTTGCAATAACTTCTCTCATTGCAGTTTCTGAGGTCGCTTTAACAGTTTCTACAGGACTTTGAATATTGAACAAAAATTTTCCTGCATCTTTTATAACCCAAAAAACTGAATAGTTTATGTCTACAATATTTTCGTCTCCTGTTAACATTAAGCTTTCTTCAGGAACGTTTCCGATACCTGAGGATCTACCAGTATCACTAGCTGGTCTAAAACCTACATCGACTCTGTTAACTTTAGTTACTTTTGGAGTTAGTGCTCTTTCGAATGGAGTGGGAAAATGATAATGCAATCCTGGTTGAGTTGTATTCACGAATTTACCAAATCTTAAAACCACACCCTGTTCATCGGGTAAAACTCTATAAAGTCCACTCGCAAAATATAAAGCTAGAAGAACTAATAATCCTAAAATTATAGGTCTTGATCCTCCAGATTTTCCGCCAGAGAACTTATTGATAGTCTTTTGAAAATTTTTAATTACATCATCTAAATTAGGCGGTTCTCTTCTAGAACCAGATCCGTTACCGTTCTTAGATCCGCCTCCTGGAGCTGAACCCCAAGGTGACTGATTATTAAAGATTTTATCTTTGAAAGTCATGACACTTTATATAGTGACTTTTTAAGCAAAAACAAGTTAAGTAGGAGCGATATTATGACCGAAAAAAAAGCAGAAATGAGCGATGCAATGAAAGAAAAGCTTGCTCCTAGGAAATTTGTTAAGAATCCAATTAATGGGACAAAGCATACTCTCCTAATTTCTAGTGCAAAAGGAGGAGTAGGAAAATCAACTTTTGCAGTGAATATTGCTTTTGCTTTGCAAAATATCGGACTTAAAATCGGGATTTTGGATGCTGATGTTTACGGACCATCTCTTCCTAAATTAATTGGAATAAATGAAAAACCACAAAGTAAAGATGGAAAATTTTTAATTCCAATAGAAAAATTTAAGGCTCAATGTATGTCTATGGGTTTTTTAGTAGATGAGACCACTCCTATGATTTGGCGCGGACCAATGGTGATAAGTGCTGTAAAAACTATGACTGAGAAAGTTTTATGGAAAGATTTAGATATCATTATAATTGATATGCCTCCAGGAACAGGAGATACACAACTAACCTTTGCTCAACAGATAAAAGTTGATGGAGCGATTATAGTTTCAACTCCACAAGATTTGGCTTTGCTTGATGTAAAAAGAGGAATTGAAATGTTTGATAAAACTGGGGTAAAAATTCTAGGACTCGTAGATAATATGAGTTTTTTTAAGGGCGATGATGAGAAAGTCTATAATATTTTTGGTAAAGGTGGAGTAGAAGAAACCGCAAAAAAATATAAAAAAAAATTTCTAGGAAAAATTCCAATACATAAAGATATAAGAGAAGCAACTGATAAAGGCGTTCCATTAACGCAGTCAAATCCTAATCATGAAGTGTCGCTAATTTTTAAAAAGATTGCTGAGATTATCAAACAAGATTTTTAGTAAAACCAAAAGAAGTCATAAGTTCATTCCATTCTCTTTTTGATAAACCAGAACTCTCTAAGTTACATTTTTCACCTTTAATCATTTTTTGTAAGACTTGCTTACCTTTAGATGAAACAGAAACCGCGCCAACTCTATAATCTAAAAAAGCTGAATGAGTAATTGGCACCCACTTCTTAACGGTCTCAAGCATAGCTTCTGCATAAACTCTTATCTCATATTGAGCGTGTTTATCTGCTCTTAAAAATAAAAAATTTAGTAAATTAAGTAGATCTGTTTTCCAATACCATTGGGTATAAGAATTTAAAGTTAAATTCATTCTGGCCAGCTCTCTGGCTAAACCAGATTTTTTTTCATCAATAATTGTTCCGTCAAATCTTTCATTGAGAATTTTCTCATAATTATCATAAGTTCTAGTCGCATCATCTTTTAAAATATTTAAAACTTCATCAGCTTGCTCGCCTGTTATTAAATCTCCTCTGCCTTGTCTATTAATTTTAGATTGGGCTGACAATTGTTTTTTTTCAGGAATATAAAACTCTTTATCTAAAATAGAATATCTTGCAGAGTACTCATTAACATTTGCAGTTCTGTGTCTAATCCATTGTCTTGCAATAAAAATTGGTAATTTGACATGATATTTAATTTCACACATTTCAAAAGGTGTAGAATGCCAATGTCTCATTAAATATTTTATTAGTCCTTCATCAGTTGAAACTTTTTTTGTTCCTTTTCCATATGAAACTCTTGCTGACTGAACTACTGAAGTGTCATCACCCATATAGTCTACCACCCTTATAAAGCCGTGATCTAGAACTGGAATTGCCTCATAAAGAATTTTCTCTAATTCTGGTGAAGTAACTCTTTTGGTAACATTTTTTTGCGATTGTTGGTCGGCTATCTCTTTTTTTTGTTCTGATGTTAATTTCATTAATTGTCTTTTGGATTTATAATTGACTATATATAGTTGCTTATCTATAAATTGAAAATAACTATTAATTTTCAACTTATAATAGTGTTAATAAAATTAGAAAGTTAATCAAAATTTATGAGATATTCTGGCTGGGAACTTAACTTTTTTGACAACTCAAAAAACTTTAGAGATTACCAATTTTTTTTAATAAAAAAATACCTTAAAAATAACTTATTAGAAGTCGGTCCTGGAAACGGGATTATGGTGGATAAATATATATCGAAATACTTTTCAAACATTTCATTGTCAGAGATCGACAAAAACTTGAACAAAACACTAGTTAAAAAATTTAAAAATAAAAAAAATGTTAAAATATACAAAAAAAAGATCGGGGAATTTAAAAATAAATTTAATTCTATAATTTATTCTGATGTCATCGAGCATATTAAAGATGATGAAAAAGAAATTAAAATTGCATTAAAAAAATTAAATAAAAATGGATATTTAATTATAATGGTCCCTGCTTTTCAATATCTCTACTCAAAATATGACAAATCAATTGGTCATTTTAGAAGATACGAAAAACAATTTTTTGTAAATTTTGCAAAAAAAAATAAAATTAAATGTGTTAAATCTATTTACTTTGACTCAATCGGTTATTTCTTTTTAGTTCTAAGTAAGTTAATCAATACAAAAAATAAAAAAAATGTAGGATTAGGAGCATTTGTTTGGAATTTATTAGTTCCTATTTCTAGAATTCTAGATATATTAATAGGCTACTCTTTTGGCAAAAGTGTTCTTTGTATTTATAGAAAATGAGAGTAATTGAAAATTTATCTTATTATTCAAAAAAAAATTATCATTATTTTTTTTTATTTATTCTTAGTCTTAATTACTTAATTCCTTTACTAATTTTTGGAAGAATTACTTTATTTTATCCAGACGCTCTCGAATTAGAAATTGTTTATAATAAATTTATCGGTGAATTTGTTAAAGGAAACTTAAACAGTATTGATATATTAAGTGGTTACTTGAAGTGGGAATATTTAAGAAGGTTATTCAGCCCTATTTATTATTTATATGCACTTAACAACGAGTTAGCTCACTGGTTAGTTGATATTTTATTAAAAATTACTGCCTATATTTCTTTTTTTATATTAGCGAAAAAAATAAGTAAAAATAATTTACTTAATGGATTGCTGGCTTGCATTTTTGCTTCAACAACAGACCAAACTCATCTAGGATTTGGTTTGGCAATCTCTCCTTATCTTATTTATTTAATTACTTTTAAAGATCAAATTAAAATTAAAAATATTTTAATTATTATTTTTTTTGGACTAAACGCAGATTTAATGACTACTATTTGGATAATTCCTTTTATATGTTTGGTCTCATATTTCATTAATAAAAATATAATTATTAATAAAAAATTACACGCTACTAAAATTTTATTTGCTTTCAGTATTTTTTTAGTTGTTGCAAGTTCTAACTTAATAATTACTGCTTTATATGGAGAGCAAATGCATAGAGAGGAGTATATCAGGGAAAGTTTGCCTTTCTTACAAAATACAATAATGGCTATTAAACAATTATTTAAAATTCCAGATACTTTTGATCATCAGATGCTTCATAATGTTCAGTATGCTATATTTTTAATTCCTGGAGTAACAGCTAGTTTAATATGGAGAGACAAAAGTACTATTAAATTTTTAAGTTTAATTCTATCAATTATAATAATATTATTTTTTTTACGATCTGAGCTATTTATAAATTTTCAAAATAATTCTCAAGGCTTAATTAAAACTACAAATTTTAATTATATTAGTGGAACTTTACCGTTAATTTATATGCTTTTCTTATTATATCTTTGCTTTAAAACTAAAATCTTCAAACTATTAGTTTTGCCTTTGTTTGTTTCATTAATGTTTTTTCAAATAGATGCTTCTGTGGTTCCATTTACAAAAAAATATGTTTTTAAAAACAAATTAGAATATAAAAATCTTTATACTTTTAAAGGCTACTATGATTACAAAGAATATTTAGAAATAAAAAAAATTGTACAGGACAAAAGAACAATTTCTATAGGACTTAATCCGATGGTTGCAGCCATGAACGATATAAAGGTTATAGATGGTTATTATACGGTTTATCCTCTATCTCATAAAAAAAGATATCGAAAAATTATTGAAGACGAAATTGATAATAACTATTTTTTAAAAAACAATTTTGATAATTGGGGAAACAGGATTATGATTTATTTTAGTCCTAACGAAAATCCATACGATAATAAGATAAAATTTAATGAGGCAAAAAAAATTGGAGTTGATTATGTCATCTCAAAATATAATTTACAAAACAAAGATTTAGTCTTAATCAAAAAAATAACAAAAGATCTTCATTTATTGAAAATACTGTAAGTATTTGTCTAATTTATTTTTTAATGTATAATCAGTTTGTTGGTTTACCAACTATGACGATAAACGAAATTCGTAATAACCATCACGGACGTGGGGGCAGTACCCACCATCTCCACCATAAATTTTGACGGGGATGAATCAGGATCGACGGGTGTCTAAAGGTTTTTCTTTCGTACGAGACGGTTCCGACGTAACGGGCCAATTTACAAATGCTAACGAAAGTTACGCACTTGCTGCTTAATTAAC
>MDTB01049902.1_pt1 | contig 21261 bp, 21 predicted proteins | sample 811161 | NCBI WGS metagenome assembly MDTB01 (sample SAMN05326650, study PRJNA326480) | marine metagenome | isolation source: seawater | place: Mediterranean Sea | collected 2009
AAATCTCTATGTTTTTTTTGCACTTGCAATAACTTAATAGATTTATTTAAAAATATAGCTGATAACAACCAAGCAAAGCATGATAAGAGGCTACCAAGAAAAATAGAATGCACAGTGGTTATCTGATAAATTGTTCCTAGAAAGAATGCATAAATCCATCCAATGTTAAACTTTGTATCAAAGACGCCTGTCGTAGCAACCTCTGTAGCAATTTCATGGAAAACTATTGCATCTCCCTCAGCTCCAAAGCTAGGACCAAAAAATCCATTCCAGATTGCAACCAGAATACGTAAGGAAAACCCTATTAAAATAAATTTCATTTATATGATCACTTTACTGATAACGTTCATAAAAGTTACTTAAATAAAATTTTAATTGTCTATGTAACCTTGATAATAATTATCAATATATTCAGTTAGACAAACTTTCCAATCTCTCATAACATTAATATTACGTAAGTTTAGTTTTGCATCTATTAGTCTTTCTGAGGGCGGTCTTTCAGCGTAATACTCTTTTTTGAAATGGCTTGAATCTACAGAGGTTACTTTTACAGAATCACTTAATCCTAGAATATTAACCAGCTCCTGTGCTACCTCAAGCCTGCCAGTAATTCCTCCGCAAACCATATTATATAAGCCCCATAATTCTTTTTCTAAAAGAAGTTTTACATTCTTAGCAAAATCATGAGTGTATGTGGGCGTACCTAGCTTATCATTTACAACAAATAATTCTTCAGCACCATTTTTGATTTGCTGCATCATTTTTTGGATAAATTTTTTGTCTTTATTTGGTCCAGCTCCCATCATCCATCCAGCGCGACAAATAAGAAACCTTTGCGCATTCTGCTGAACATAAAGCTCTCCAGCATATTTGCTCCTTGCATAATGACCAAGCGGATTGGGCATGTCCCAATCGTCATAAGTATCTTTCTTTCCATCAAATATACCCGCAGTTGAAATATATAAAAGTGGGATATTGAATTTATTTGCTATGTAAACAGCATTTTCAACCGACAATGTATTAGTAATGTATGTCTCATCTTGATTTTCTTCACAATATTCAAGATCGGTAAATGCCCCAAGATGAAATAAATAGTCTGGATTAAATCCCTCTACATCTTTGATATATTGGTCTCTGTCGGTAAAGTCAAGGTAACTCAGCCATGACTCATTAACATCTATGTCTGTGCATTTTAATTCATAATCATCTTGAAAAATCGAGTAAAATGCTTCACCTAACATGCCTCCCGAACCAGCCATGTAAATTTTTTTGTTGTTATCCATTTTTTTCTCCATACAAACTATCAAGCACAGCTATATATTTTTCACCAATAACATCGGTAGAATAGTTTATTTTCACAGTTTCTCGAGCTTTTTCTCCAAGTCTTTTTCGTAAACCAGCATCATTAATTAACATTTCTAAATATTGATCCCATTCGCCTTCATTGTTAACCAATATGCCATTTTGCATATGTTGTATTATCTTTGGCGAAGTTCCTACATTAGTTGCAATAGTAGGCAATCCAAATGCCATGTATTGTATAGCTTTTAGACCACTTTTGCCCAATACCCAATCGTTCTGCGGTAATGGATAAAGGCCTATATCAATCCCTTGCAAATCAACAACTTCATTTTTCTTTGTCCATTGGATTACTTCAATATCTACTCCGGGAAGGCTATATTCAAAATTACCAATGACTCTTAACTTAAATTTTATTTTTTTTGATAGCTTTAATAAAACTGGAGCTAATAAATCAAGGTATTCTTTAGAGGTAAATGTTCCAGTCCATCCTAATGTAATAATATCTTTATTTGAGTATGAGTTGCATGGGATGAATCGGTTTATATCTACTGATGATGAAATATAAGTAGCTGAATTTACTAAATTGATGCCTAACGCATATTCATTTAAAAAAGGTGAGCTGGTAATAATATGATCTGACTTTTTAATAAGAAAGTTTGTTTTTCCTGGGCCTCTCAGAAATTGTGTAATTGGATTTAAAGTATTGCTTTGCTGCATCATTACATTATCTTCTATGTCATAAACTACCTTCTTACTCCGCATACGCAGAATGCGCTCATACAAAGATGACCCAAATGGAGTACCCCACATAAAAACATAAACAATATCAAACTGATGAAGTTGAAAAAGGTCTAAGAATCTTCTAAAAAGACCTCGCAGCACTCCAAATATTTTTTTTAAATAGTTGCCTTTAGAGTAAACAACTTGCCACATGGGCATATCCATAAAGGATGAAACAGTAACTTCATAACCAGCATGCTTCCAAAGTTCAAAATATTGCTCATATTTTAGACGCTGGCCTGCTGCCTCACCCTGAGGGAAAGGACAAATTACAAGAATTTTTTTTTTGTTTTTGTTGATGGCATTCACATTAAAAAATCTTAAGATTTGGTTCCAACCACACACCACTTTGGCTCAGTATCACTAAAGATAATATTTTTAAAGCCTGCTTGAAGCATTAATTCTTTAATTTGTGATTGTGTGAATCTTTGCTCTAACGGTGTTCCAAATCGATCACGAGAATCAGTTCGCATGGTATAAAAAGAGCAGTTTCGATAAAAGCTCAAAGGGAAAGCAGCGACGCTTATCCCAAATTTTTCAAGCAAAAATGCAATTTTTGCTAGCGGAAAGTAAAGTATTATTGCTAAAAAATCTGTTACAAAATGTTTCAGAGTGGGTGGTAATCTGCATATTATTTTCCTTAGATAATCAGAACATTTCCACAGGGATTTATATAGAATCGATTGTGTTTCCAATGCGTAATATAGATACATTAGAAATGGAGCACCAGGTTTTAGCAATGCTGCACATTGCTGAATTGCCTTAGCTGTATCTGGAACGTGATGCAACACGCCCAATGAATAACCAAAATCCTGACTATTACTCATCAATGATAAGTCATCTACAGATTTTTTATGAAAGGTAATATTTGCTTTGTCTGATAACGATAGCTTTGCAATCTCTATGGCCTCAGATGGATCAATACAATGGAGGTGCCCTACTCTATCGCATAGCAGCTTTGCCCATCTCCCAGAGCCACAACCTAAATCAAATCCAGAAGAATTATCTGTCAACAATTCAAACGGAAAGATTTTAAAGTATTGATCAAATATTCTTTGAGCCTCAGCCAGAGGAAGCTCTGATTGATTAAACCTGCCCCATTCATCTCCAAAACTATCAACTGTTGACCTATCTAGATTTTTTTTCATATCTTTTTTTGCAGGTAAGTCATAATATTAACATCCTATTTAAAAATATCTTACAAGAATACTATTTTCTAGTAATGCCTATGTATTTACCTTTATATTCTGTGATTGAGAAAGTAAGGTTTTTTGATTCGACAAAATTTTTGAATGCTAAGTTATCTTGAATATCGTCAGAAATAAAGACGCCACCTTTCTTGAGAGCAGCCCACAATAATGGGTATGCATAAGAGCGCCCATAATAAGATTTATCTGAATCATAATGACATATATCAATCGGTCTATTGATTTTTTGAATAGCCTGGATAATCCCATTGCGATCCGGTTGCCTAATAAGATACCAATTTTTCTTTAAAAATTTAGGAATCACAATACCTACATAGTCTTCATTATTCATCTTGGGATAAGGCATATCCACACTGACCAATAGAGAGGCAGAGTCTTTGCTAAGCCCAGCTAGCATTGAGAGACTTGACCAACCATAAGCGACACCAGTTTCTATTGCTGTTGAAGCCTTTGAAAGAAGCGTTGCGGCATATATCAAATGTATGTCTCCTGCTCCTCCCATTTTAACCTTAGAATGATGAGCTAATGTATTAGCCTCTTCTATCAGCTCTCTATTAATGCTAGGCACCTCAACGCCTTGTTGAATAAGACCAATTACCTCAAGGGCCTTTTGAACAGAAACAGTATGTTGTGCAGCCCAATTGGTTGCCAGAGCAATATGAGATGATGAATCATAATTTGGGCGGAATTTTCTGAAGAATAACTCTAGGCCATGCCGATAAAAAGTTGGTTGTAATGCGAACCAAAAGAATGTTTTGAATTTATGAATCATATGGTTTATTTAATACAGATTTAATAAAGGCGCTTATAGTAACTTAAAATAATCTAAATATTTCAATGATATATTATTCACGGAAAAAGCATCAGCTCTTTTCATCAACATTTTTCTATCATGAGTTTGAGCAAGACTTTCTTTAATTCCATCCAACATTGATTTTACATCATTGGGGGGGACTAAAATTCCCCACAGACCATCCTCAAGAATTTCTGAGGGGCCTGAAGGAGTGTCTGTGCTGACGACTGGCAAACCACAATCCAAAGCCTCCACTAAAACAGTTGGCAGTCCCTCCCAATTAGAAGAGAGAACAAATACATCTGCACTAAGAAACCACGGAGATGGATCATCCACAAACCCTGGTAAAAAAATTCTATTTTGAAGGCCTAGGTCATTAATTTGTTGCTCTAACTCTTTGCGTAATTCTCCATCACCGAGGATGATTAAAGTTGCATTATCATCTAATAATAATAAATTAAATGTTTCAATAAGCATTTTAAAATTCTTTTGCTCTTTCAAGGAACCAGCCGAAAGGATGCATTTTCCCGGATCATTACCCCATAATTTACCTTTTATTTCAGCAGAGGTTTTCTTGGTTAAGCCTATGCCTTGAGCAGCCGGGTTGTAAATGACCTTCAGCGACTCTTCAGGCAGTCCTGTTAAAGTAACGATATCCCTTTTTACGCCTTCCGCCACTACCATATTTCCAGTTGCAAAAGGGTATGTGCATCTAGTAATAATTTTTAAAATCAATTTGGGTATTCCTAACTTTATAACAGTTGAAATACTGAGCTGATTATGATCAATAGTGTATAAACGACCCTTTTTCCCAGCCAAAATCCATGCAATAACTGAAATGGCAGTTAATGGCCAAAGGCCAGACCAAATAACATCTGGGAGTGAATGCTTAAAATAATTTTTTAATGGATTAATAGCATGCCTCAATTTAGCAACCTTTAAATCAACTATTAATGCCCTTGGATCAAGTAGGTCTAAAAATGGTTCGTTATTAGTGTTCAATAGAACTAGGTCCACCTTAAAACCACGATTCAACCAATCATTAGCAAGAGAAACTGCCAATCTTTCTGCCCCGCCAGAAATGAGAGAGGGAAGTATTATAGAAATTTTTTTCATCTTAAATATGATTATTTTGGATACCGCATTAGGGATAACTTAGCCAGTGGATAAATTGAAATAATAAGTATCCTATGAAAAAAATTTTCTAAACCCAGAGTGCAAGACTTAAAATCAATTCTAGCGGCTATAGAGTATTGTGCATATTTAAATAAAAAATTTAATAGCATGTATGGCCTAATATTAAGTTTGTAAGTAAACTTATTTATTAAATGTTGATAGTTTAGTTGAAATCCACGAGGATAATCAAGGGGATTCAAAAGGCTTAGATTAATTCCTTCACCTGTGGGTTGATAATAGATTCTGAGGCATTCATTAAAAAAAAGTGTGTTGAATTTAGAGGCAATTCCCCACATTACATAACTCTCAGGAACATAACGATCTACAAGTTGAAAATTATACTCTTGCATAATATTAGTTTTGTAGCAAAAAAATTTTTCTCCTCTAACGTGATCTTTGAACATTAAATCAAAAAAATTATTTATGTATGGAGAGGCTGGAAACTCTGTACCTACTAAATCTCCATTTTCATCTTCACAATGAGCTATCATGCCCGCAAGTTTATTTTGCTGATCTGCGCTTAAATTTTGCCAATGGAATAAAAATCTATCTAATGCATTAGCTTTCATCTCATCATCATGGTCAAGAAAAATTAAAAATTCTCCAGAAGCATTTTTAATGGCCAGGTGATAGCAATAAGTTGCCATCATATTTTTTTCTAGGTCAAAGAAGATAATATCGAATGATGCATCCTGCATAAGTGTGCTAATTATCTCGGCAGAATCATCTGATGAGTCATCATTAACAACTATCCATTGAAAGTTTTTATAGCTAAGGTTAGATAAGCTTTTAAAAACTTTTTCTATAGAATCAGAGCTGTTATAGCATGGGGTACAGATAGAAAATTTATAATTCTTATCTTGCTCATGATTATTAGAGGTAACTATCATGATAACGAAAAAAAATTATGGATAAAAAGCAAAATAATGATTTTTTTTAATGCGCCAAGGCTATTGAAGTTTACATATTGCAATCTGGCAAAATGCACCATCCAAACTATCTTCATTAAGGCTGCAAGATGAAGAAATTTCATCAACAGCATCTTTTTTTAATATTGAAGTAGCAATTAATTTTCTTAGTGATTTAGGAATGATTCTGTGAGCCCCTGTATTTAGTATGCTCATTAAAGAGAAACCCATTAAATTAGAAGAGAGTCTTTTTGAAACAATATTAGATATTCCATAAACTTTTTCAATACGAAATCCATTATTTTCTAGTTTATCTTTAAACTCGCGATGAGAATACTCTCTGATATGAAACTTAGTAGTATGGTCTTTATATTTTGTTTCATTTAATGGAGTGCTTATTAGTAAAGTTCCATTTGGATGCAGTGCATTCAGTATCTTTTGCAAGAATTCATCTCCATCACTCTCAGACATATGCTCCAGAGTCTCAATCGAAGAAATAAATTCAAATTTTTCATCGCCTAGATCAGCCAAGGCATGAAAAGACACATTGTCTCTGGTAAAGTTTTTATTCGCATATTCTAAGGCTTCTGAGGAAACATCGTAACCTTTGACTGAATTTGCTAATTTTCCAATCATGTATGTTCCATATCCTACTCCGCATGATATGTCTGCACAATCTATACCCGAAGTATGATTGATGACTAAGTCATACCTTAGTTTATGCTCTGGATACCCTTCTAGATAGCTATAAAGATTCTCTCTTGTTGGCTTAATTCGCTCTACATTCATTATAAATTCTCTGCTAAATAATCACTAAAAAGATGGTGTTGAGTTATATATTATAAGTATATTGGAGTTTTATAAAAAATTAGCTTTTGAGTTCATTTGAATTGCTGGAATAATTGTATGATTTGATTAAATTCTCTTTAAAGCAATCATCGATACTTCCATATTTTAATCCTATGTTTTTATATTTAATGGCCCTAAATGCTTTTAAAAAAATAATAGTGAAGGGGTTTGTTTTGATGGAGTACATGAGTCTAGCTTGCAATGATTTCAATCTTAACTGTTTTTTTTGTTTCATTACATGTCTCCTTATTTCTTGACTTTCTTGCTCCAATGATTTGTTCCATACTTTATATTCATGGCTCATATTAATACCAATCCTTGTGCGCCACAAGATTTCAAGAAAGGTAAAGTGGTAATATGCAATCAGCCTTTCCCACCTAGGAAGAAATGAATTGGGATTTATTTTATTATCATTTAAAACTTTATATACATCCTTAAGCATAATATCGAGAACAAAATGGTTGTTTTGAATTGGAATATCCGAGTATTGATTGGTTCTATCAATCCAGTCCGCATGTTCTGCCATAAAAGCCTGACTTTGAGAGGTTTTCTTAATAAAACTGCTGCCATTTCCATAGCCCTCTAATAATGATGGTCTTCTGAGCATCATAAGATTTTGATTAATAGTATAAACATAGGGAGTTGCAAGTAAAATTTGCATCGCCATTGTGTAGTCTGGATTTAATTCTTGAGACAGATTTTTATTCTTACCTCTAATGCCTGCTACTATTTTTGCTGAAACACATGAGGTGCAATGCATGGGAGCAATATCAAAACCTTCCCAGTCTGCGCCTAGCATTATCTTAATTAAATCATTGGAATTGACTTCCATAGACTCGTGACTGGGTTTTGAAATAATAAGCGTATCCGGATCAATGAATGAATCCAATCTCCAAGTTATGCATTCATGTTTTTCTTCTTCAATTAAGTTAAAAAGATACTCTAGAGATCCCTGCTTAAGAAGTCCCTTGTCAGAAATCAGCATTAGGTATTGACCAGAAATAGCATTAATTCCATAGTTCCAATTATCACTCATTTTTAAGTCGCCAGTTCTCAAGTTCACTATTCTGTGATCCAAAAATTCAGAGATGGCTTGTTGCGTCAACTCATTGGAACTATTATCACAAATAATGAGCTCAAAATTTTGAAATGTTTGCCCTAAGATGCATTTTATAAAAGATGAAATAAGATCTGGTCTATTTTTTGTTGGCAAGACTATGCTAAAAAAGGGATTTGCATCGGTTATCGTCATAATATTGTATATATCTTAATTAAATCTCTAAAATTAAGAACAGTAGTATTTAATTTTTTCAATTACAAATTCGACTTCTCGCATGCTAAGGTGAGGACCAATGGGCAAACTTAGAAGTTGCGATGTAATATCTTCAGTTCTAGAGCACTGAAATCCGTGAAACTCTTCTTTGAAGGCTTTCTGTAAATATGGAGGAATTGGGTAATGAATTAAAGTTTCAATACTGTCATTTGCTAGGTTTGTTAAAAGTTCATCCCTATTCAGAACTCTGATGGGGAATATGTGCCAAACAGAGTTTTTTAAATCAAATTTAGTGGGTAAATTTAAATCAAAATTTTCTAACTCAAGTAGGTATTTTTGAGCTATTTCAACCCGTCTTGAATTCCACTCATCTAAATATTTTAACTTTACATCTAGAACTGTTGCTTGAATTGGATCAAGCCTACTATTCGAACCAATCAAATTATGCACATATTTCTCTCTTGCCCCATAATTTCCCAAGATCCTAATTTTTTCTGCCAAATCATAACTCTTTGTTGTAATAGCACCAGCATCTCCAAATGCACCAAGATTTTTTCCTGGATAAAAACTCCAAGCAACTACGTCACCGTGACTCCCCAGCTTCTTTGATTTGTATAATGCTCCATGAGCTTGTGCAGCATCTTCAATAACGAATAAGTTATAGGCATTCGCTAAATCTAAAATTGGATCTAAATCAACAGATTGTCCATATAAATGAACGGGTATGATTGCTTTAGTTCTCTTTGTAATAGCTTTTTCTATCTCAGAAGTATCTATTAGGCATGTCTCAATATTAGGACTCACAGGCACAGGAATGGCCCCACAATTTGATACAGCAAGCCAAGTTGCAATAAATGTATGTGAGGGCACAATAACTTCATCTCCCTCTTTAATACCCAGAGCCTTTATTGAGATTTCGAGAGCATCTAATCCATTTGCCAAGCCTACACAGTATGGAGCTTCAGCAAAATTTGCAAAATTATCTTCAAATGCCTTAACCGCTGGTCCACCAATATATTGGCCAGAATGCAAAACTTTTAAAATTTTACTATCAAGCTCATTTTGAATCTCGTGATAGGAAGATTTCAAATCAAGAAATGGAACCTTCATGATCTCTTTGAAATAGATAAAAAATCATCGTAATTATGTATATAGTCATCTTCCTCATATGGCCTGGAAGCCAATACAGTGCAAATACTATTTTCCTCAAGTGGTGTTAATTCTCTCCAAATCATTGGACATACATATAGTCCTATATTTGGTTTATCTAGTTTAAAAGTTTTGGAATTGACTCCATCTGAAAGCAACACATCAAATGAACCACCAAAAGATATTAAAACTTGTTCGAGTTTTTTGTGAGCATGAACACCTCTTACAATATTTTTTGATGTGCAATAGAGGTAATATAATCGTCTTATTTCGAAAGACAGATCTATATCCGCTTCAATGACTGATAATCCGCCTCTACTATCTTCAAATGATCGAATATCAAACAAACGACAATCAGATATCATAATAAACTAATTATTTAATTCTCTTGAGATAGCCATTAGGCGCAACACTAATAAGAATTTTACTTTCTAAAGCTTGGTCAACCTGAAATTCGGGGTGGTCCGCAAGGTACTGCCATGCTGCAGTTTTTGGATTATTGCCTGGACCCCAGTCTCTGTTTGGATACATATCTTTAGGCATATCCTCAACAATAGTGTCAAACACCACACAGTAGCTTCCTACGCTAGTAAGTGGCGCATAAAGCTCAAGCTCAGATAAGACGTGATCATGAGTATGATTACTATCTAAAAAAACTAGAATATTTTTGTATTCACTGGCAATATCTTTAACCTGTCTAGCAATGTCCTCATCTATACTTGAGCCTTCGATCATTTGAATTCTAGAAGACAAATGATGAGCTTCGATAGCTCCTTTATTATGAGCTCTAATATCAATATCAATCGCTAAAACTTTTCTACTTGAGTCAGCTGGATTTATGGTTGTTCCATTGTTAATAGCATCCTCAAGATCTAATTGAGCTAACATGGAGGCACTTAAAATTAATGAGCCGCCATGAGCTATGCCTGTTTCTATAATTAAATCTGGCTTAACATTCCAGATTATTTCCTGCATTGCCACCATATCTTGAGGATATTGGATAATTGGCCTGCCTAACCATGAAAAATTATATGAATATTTTGGTGGCGTTGACTCAAGAACAAAGGCTGAGGCTGCTTCAATCATCTTCGTTTCATTTGGAACATTATCTAGTCTAGCAGCTACCTCTTTTTCAAACTCAGACATTTATTTCTCCTTAATACTAAAATTTTAAAACTGAAAGTCAGTTTTAACTCCATCTTCAAAACAGAGTCCATTAAAATGAAACTGGACATCTCCGCATTCTAATAAATCTGTTCTATTATACTCATCAGCAATCTTTTCAGCAAAAGACTGCGCAATAACCCCCACTTATGAGCACACATTATATGCGCCTGCATGAGTATTGATAGCAGGATTTACAAAAATTTTTCTACCTCCTGCATATTTAGGTAATATTTAACCATGCCTGATCACCTCAGAATTAAATGCATGAGCATAACCATTTTAGTTTCCCGGAGCAGATGCCAATCAGGGAGTATCAAGTATCTTTGTCTTTAGGCCCACAACATACGGCGCATCAGCAAGATTATCTTCACGCGCACCAAAATTTAGAAGCTCTTTTTTGCCATACTCATCAGCAATGTTTTCTGCTAATTCTCTTATAGACTGACCCTCTCCAGAACATACATTGAATGGGCCAACATTCATACCCATGGCAGCGCTTGAGATCATAGACCCAGCAATTTTAACATCCAAAAAATCTCTTATTTGGGTTCCCGAAGTTAAATCCACTGACTCACCAAGGGATAATTTTTTTCTTAAAACAGCGACAAGCCTTCTTTCATCTTCATCTTCTCCATACAAATAAAAAATTCTAGTCCACAAAAAATCTATATTTTCATTTTTAAAGTATTTTGAAAGCAATAAAAATGCATTAACTTTAGCGATGGAATAAAGAAATTGAGGATTTAATGGCGCATTAATATCTAATGGGCTAGAGTTTGTGAGGTCGTATTCAAAACACGTCCCAACCCCAACAAATTTTTTTATTCCCTGCTTGCAAGCAGATTTCGCAAAATTTAAAGTCCCGGCCAAGCACTCTAAATTTAAAGGAGACTCAAGATATTTTCCTGGTTCTGCGTACCAAGCAACATGAATAATTATATCGACATCTTGACAGACTTCTTCATACCATATGTTTGATTCAGTAAAAAGATTATTTGTATGAATCACCTCTGAAATATTTTCATATTGAGCAAAAAAATGATCTTGAGCTCCTCTGGTAATGACCCTGATAGATACATCTTCCTTAGCAAGGCTCTTCAAAACCTGCTTGCCAACAAAGCCACTAGCCCCTGTTAAAAGAATACGTCTCATGTCAGTTGCACATCATGTTTATAGTCAAGAATGATAAATTTGCACAGGGATAATGCAGACTGGCCATGAAAATATTTTGTATACCTGTTGATAGTTTTGAATAGAGACTCTTGAATTCTCAATTGAGGTTTAAATTTTAGCTGGGATTTAGCTTTTTTTATATCTAAAAATAGTAGGTTTACATTATGAAGACTGCTGGAGTTTTCCCTGAAAAGCAATTGGTCCATGCTCAAAAATTTTGGAGCAATTTCAATAATAGGCTTTAGTTTTAGATAAGTTTTTTCTGAGATCCTTGTTCCCAATCCACCTATTAAAATTACTGCTTTCATTTATTCTTCTGAAAATTCCAGGCACTGCCGCACATATCCTCTAGCGTTCTCGAAGTTTTCCAGCCAAGGATAGTATTTGCTTTAGTGGGATTTGCATAACAAGCGGCTATATCTCCCTCCCTTCTTGCAGTTATCTTGTATGGGATTTTTAGTCCATTAATCTGCTCATAGGCATGAATAATATCCAGCACGCTGTACCCAACTCCTGTACCTATATTGAAAGTGTTTATATTAATGTCATTATTTTTATCTGGGTCATCGATCCAGTTTAAGGCGGCTAAATGAGCTTCTGATAAATCTTCTACGTGAATGTAATCTCTAATACCTGTTCCATCTGGTGTTTCATAGTCACCCCCAAAAACATTTAGAAATGGCCTCTGGTTTGCAGCGACTTGATTGATATATGGCATTAGATTATTGGGAGTGCCATTAGGATTATCTCCAATCAATCCGCTGATATGAGAGCCCACTGGATTAAAATATCGTAAATTAACTATGGTCCAATCCTTGTTGGAGCGAGCTATATCTATTAGTATTTGTTCGATAAACAATTTGCTATTGCCATAGGGGTTATATGGATTAGTAGGATGCTCTTCATTGATTGGCAGGTATTGCGGAGCTCCATATACAGTAGCGCTAGAACTAAAAACTAAACTTCCAATATTGCAACTTAACATTGCATCAAGGAGTGAAATTGTGCCTTGAACATTATTTTTATAATATTGGTGGGGGTTCAGAACAGACTCTCCAACAGCCTTTAGTCCTGCTAAATGAACCACAGCGTCAATCTTAAACTGATTAATTGTATTTTTTACTAGTATAGTATCCAAGACATCCCCTCTTACAAAATTTAACTGCTTTGATGAAATGGATTCAATACATTGTAAGACCGAGGGATTACTATTTGATAAGTTATCAAGAATAGTCACCTCATGCTCCTGCTCAAGAAGAGATAACGCAGTATGACTGCCTAAATATCCCATTCCACCAGTTAATAGAACATTCATAATTTATGGAAGTAGTTTTGAATAGCGTTGCAGAAAATCTTCACCAATTTTTGAAGTATAACCAAAGGAATAATGCTCATCTTTAAATAGAGATTTATATTTTTTTTGTAGAACTTGATTGGTATCCTTTGAAGTATATATATTTTTGGTTCTAAGATATTGTTCTTTTGCCAATTCAAGGATTTCTGAGGGTTTATTTTTTTGAAGGGCAATCCCGGCATCTTTAAACTCTTTTGAAGTACGAAAATTTGATTTTGAAGTTTGCATGACGCTTTTGAAATCAATTAATTCACCTGAATCTGCATGAGTATAAAGCATAGGAATACTTAAATCATATGGACTTTTTGGTACCATACTCATTGGAGCCATATTTGCTAGTGCTGAAGGTTTACCAAATAAGCTCGCTAACTCAAAGAGACCAGAATTTGATCCAAGGAAGAAGAGGCACTCACTGCATAGGAAGATATCCATAACTTCAGATTTGAATGGACTAAGCGCGTACTCTATAAGCCCTTCTATCTTTGGGGCAGATTGCATAGTTGAGTCTCCCATACGGATGCATTTTCCACCTTGAGAAGTAATATATTTTATTGATGGTAAAAAATCCTCTATTGGAGTATTTCTAAAACTATGGAGATGCTCATCTGATCGAGAGTATCCGCCCTCTCTAGCATGTATACAAACAAACCAATCTTCTTTGCTAAGACCCATTTTACCTAAAGTTTCAAAACCAATTGCTGAATCACTATCTGTGATCTGCAGTAGTGGCTTTTGTTCTCCCCATTCTGTATTAATTTTATATATGCTAGAGGAAGCATTAATTGTTGCTGCGTATCTTTCCTCTAATTTTAGTAGCGGATGAAAACATAATGGCAGAAGTAATCTGCATAAAAATTGGTTTTCTATTACAAAAAAATATTTTTTCCAATATTCAATAAGCCTTGAATTGGCTACCAAATGAGGCGGCGCTAACATCACACAATGTGGATAGCTTTTATTAAGCATATAGTGCTGTTTTAGAAAAGAATCTGGATCTACAACTAAGTGCCCAATTCTTTCAGTAAAAAAATAAGGTATCCTAATTGAAAAGATTTTAAAAATTAGTGCGATGGGGAAGTAAATAATTACTGAAAATAATCTTTTAGTCGAAATTAACATTTTAATTACTTAAGGCAATCTAGTAATTCATTTTTTTGCAAGGGGATATTTCCTACTCTGCTAATTTGCAAAGCTGAGGCCACTCCTCCAATACAGGCTGCTTGCCAAACACTTCCTCCAGCAACAATACTCATCATAGTTGAGATTAGCATCGAATCTCCTGCTCCAGCAACATCTATAGGTGAGAGGTTTAATGGAGCCAGTCTATCAGTTTTGTTTTCACCAGTGCCATCGTCCAAATGGAGCAAAGCTCCCTCAGATCCAAGTTTCAATATGATGTTTTTTGCTTTCGATATCTTGGCTAGCTTCTGAGAAAGAACTACAATCCCATCATCATGATTGCGAAGGCTAATTCTTGCCTCATGTTCTGTTGGAAACAGGAAATCCATATTTTGATATCGGCCTATATCTCCAATTTGAGAGGATGATTGGCTATCCGCAGCAGTAATTACCCCATTGTCTTTTGCAATGTTAATAAGTCCATTCACTAATTGCTGAGGTAAACAACCGTAGTTAAAATCAGAAAAAATTAGCACGTCAGATTCTTTTATGGCTTTGGTTGCATAATTAAGAAATGACTCTTGAATGGATTGGCTGATACTGCCTTGATGAAGATGGCTGACTCTAAGCAATGTTTTTCCCTCTGCTCTGTACCTTTGCTTAAGCGAAGTTGGCCTGCTCTCATCAATTAAAATCTGGGCTTCTACCGAAAAAGATTCTAATGATTGTTGTGAGAATTTAAGCGCATCATCATTACCTCCAACCGAGATTAATTTTACCTTTGCACCAAGACCTGCTGCGTGGGCTGCTACTATTCCAGCTCCTCCGACAAATTTTTGATTATCTATTGGAGTTACAACAATTGTTGGATCCTCCTTTGACATTCCCAGTGGATCACATGTGATATATTCATCAATGATCAAGTCTCCTACAACACAAACTTTCAATGAAGAGAAATTTTGCACTATAGAAATAAGATCGGATTTATTAAAATTATGTCGTGATAAAAATTTATTTGGGAAATTGATTATCTTATGTTTATTGCTTTTAAGGTCTTTTCTTAATAGATCCATGGAAGAAAAGATTACCTCTCCTGAACTAAAAATAAGTTTACCTCCATACTCTTGAACAGCGCTTAACTCTTCGTTATGTTGATTTTCATGCTCTTTGCCCTTTACAACAATATCTGGCTTTATTTGTTTAATTGTTTCTGTGACCGGAGCATCAATTATAAATGCCTTTGTAACCCATTTATTTGACTGCAAACCCTCTAAGCGCATTTCTTCTGGGACATGAATGGCTTCAGCACCAAGTCTGTCAGAATAGACTGCAACAATTAGTTCCTCTCCTAGCTCTCGAGCAAATCTCAACAGTCTTAAATGACCAGGATGTAAGATATTGAAGTTTCCTGAAATAAATATGGTTTTGGTCATCAATACATGATCTCTTAATGACTCATTTCAATCAAGGGCCTAAATACTAATCCGTTAGACAAATCATCTATGGCTTGATTAATTTCATCTAAGGTATATCTTTTAGTAATCAAGGAGTTTAATAGTCTCTCATTTGACATGAGAATTTTAGAGAAGATTGGAAAATCTCTGTCAGGTTTTGTGCCTCCGCCCCATGACCCAGAAATTTTTTTACCGCTAATCAGCTCATGTGGAGATAAAGAAATTTTTTTGCCCTCCGGAGGATGTGAAGCAAAGAGCAAGTGCCCTCCATCACTTTTTAGCAATGCAAATCCAAGCTCTATAGTGCTAATTTTACCTGCAGACTCAATACAAAAATCTAATCCGCCATTTGTTAATTTATTAATTTGGGTATTTAAGTCTTTATTATTTGCATTAAAAGTATTGATAATGCCCCATTCTTGAACTTTTTTTAGCTTTTCGTCAGAAACATCTATCGCAATAATATTCTTTACTTTTTTAGATATCAGCATAAGAATGGCAGACAATCCTATTCCTCCAAGACCTAAAACCGCAACTGAAGAATTTTTAGAAATATCCAACTCATTATGAACCATCCCTCCACCTGTTGGCAGAGCGCACCCAAGAAGAATGGCAGTATCAAAAGAAATTTCATCAGGTTTTTTTACTAATCGATTTTCAGATACTATTGAAAAGTTGCTAAAAGTAGTCACGGGTCCCGAATTTATAATCTTATTTTTATATTTATACTTTGCACCAACAGCTTCAATACCAATGCTTTTGATCCAAGATAATATGACTTGGTCCCCTGGCTTTACTTTAGTAACATTTGGTCCAACCTCCTCAACAATCCCAGAACCCTCATGCCCTAGAAGATGAGGTAACCACTTGTCCTTCCCTCTTTTTCCTTGGATTTCCATTAATTGACTTCGGCATACACCACTAAAAAGTACCTTGACCAATACTTGTCCGGATTGAAGGGGCTCAGGAATTAATTCTTTTATTTCTAGAGGCTTATTAATAGATGAAAGTATTGCCGCTTTGATATTATACTGAGGACTCTTTCCCATAAATCACGCAGCGAAAAACCAGTAATAATCTCCTTTGTACTCTACAGCATCAAAGAGCTCCTTCCATTCATTGCAACTCATATAAGTTAAGGCGGTAAGATTCCATTTCAACATCGCATCTTTTCCCTTTGCATCTCGCCATGCATCATTCATTACAAAAGAATCTTTCTGAGTTACCCTGTTTATTTCCCGAAATGCTTGCTTGCAGTCAATTAAAGGTAAGTTATGCAGTGTATTAATTGCTATGACCAAATCAAAGTAATTATCTGGAAACGGTATATTATTAGCGTTGGAAACAATTATATTATCTTTCATAGAATCTATAGCGTGCTCTTTGGCATATTTTGAAACATCTATCCCCTTGATTTCAGCACCAGGAATTAATAATGAAAGGTCATGCATCATGTATCCTTTTGCGCACCCAATATCTAGTATTTTTGAATTATTATCTAAATTATAAAAATCTTTAAGATAAGCAACTGTTTCAGTCCAAAATCTTGGGTTGTAATTATAACCCCCATAACCAGTGAGCCTATCCCCATCAAAGTACTCAACATCAAATTTCCGCGCTATCGCTCTATCATGCTCTGTAACTGTGTTACCTCTATCATCAATAGGTCTTATGGATTGAGGATAAAATTCTAATAAATTGATTTCTCTATACATCTACGAAAAAATTTTATTTACCATTTCATTAAATCTGCTTTTGTTAAAAAGAGCGATCCTTCTTTATAACTGGTTGGCATATCTGAAATCGAGGAGACTTTGCTCCAGCCAATCTTTTGAGAAAACATATTCACATTTATTTGATTAAGATAATTAAATATAGTTTCTGCATTTTTGCTTGTACCAACTTCTAAAATCATTTCAACATTTAACCAAGTGTCTGAATTAGTAGATAAAATAGCGGCTGCCTCTTGACCCTCGATATCCATCTTTACAAAATCATTATTTAATAGCACTTCATTTATACTAACTGTTTCTACTGAGAAAGTTTCTAGCTCTCCATAAGGATCCTCTTTTGCACCTGCAAGATGACTTCCAGTTGTATTTCCGAGAACCCTGATAAAGTCCATAGTCCCAGATTGATCTGAAATTGCTTTTTGATTAATGGAAATATTTGAACAATTATTATTCTTTATGTTTTCATTGAAAATTTTTATATGCATTGGATCGGGCTCATAAGAATTAATTGAATACCCACATCTATCCATAATCATAGAATGAAGACCAATATTTGCACCAAGGTCTGCAACTTTCTTATAACGAGATTTATTTGCCCAATAATAAGAAAAAATAATTAGCTCATCCAAGCCAAAAAGATGTATCGTATTTATAGCTCCCATTTCTCTGTATGGAAAATCAAGATTTCCGAAAGGCATAATAGAATCCTTACCAGTTTTTCCATCATTGAAATCGCTTAGTTCAAGCATTTCACGTAAACTTTCTTCGTGTTCTTTATAAAAACTACTTCCACGAGAATGCATGCTAGGATTTTTAATTAGTGAGTCAATAAGAATTGAGGTATTCATAAATAATTATTTGCTGTATTTTTAAATGGGTGCAATTTTATCTTAATTTTAATCTATTGGCTCGATAATCATACTTTCTTTAAATATTTCTCTTGGAAGCAACGGACCCATATCTTCATTTGGCTTACCAAATTTTACCTGCGGGGAGACACGAAAATCATTATCAATACATACATTACATATAAGCGCGTCATTACAATCCATTATTTCTTGAATTATAGAAAAATCATCATCGTTTTTTATTTCAAAGTAATTAAGTTTGTAAGTTGCTGCAAGCTTCTGATAATCCGGAAACGACAAGCCACCTTGAGCAGAAGACGCATGATAATTTGATTCTAACCACTGATCCTGTGTTTGTTGAATCATGCTGTATCCTTGATTATTCATGATGAAAATTTTTATTGGTATTTTATTGTGCATCAAAGTTGCTAGTTCATATGATGTCATCATAAAACTACCATCCCCAATCACAGCTATTATCGGGGAATCATTTGTTAGATTTGCATAATAACCTCCTATTGCTGCAGGCAAAGCCCAACCCATAGCGGTATTATTAAAGTCATGAAATACTCTCACAGATTCCATTACTTTTAGAGATTGCATAAACCAAGCAATTGAACAGCCAGTATCAATAAATATTTTGGTATTTTCTTTCATGTGCCTAGAAATACTTTCTACAAAGTTATAAGGATTAACCTGAGTAGTAGAAATATTTTTTGTATCATCAAATGAATAAAAAGTTTTTTTCCATTCATTGATTTGTTGAGACCACTTCAAATTTTTATCAGCAGATCTTGAAAAGCCATAGTTTTTTGTATCTGAAAAAAATTGCTTGAGGTCACATTGAATCAATTGATCAAATTTTAGATCAAAGTGCTGAAATTTATTAAGCTCGTTAATATCTATATCAATCATTATCTTATATGCATCTCTTGCAAAGGTATTTACAGGACTGCCAGTTGATTTAGTATCTAGCCGTGAACCTAATGATAAGATTAGGTCAGCATTTTGTACCGCAAAATTTGCATGTCTTGTTCCATGAGTTCCAAATGTTCCAACGTAAAGCTCATGATCAAATGGGATCAAATCTGCCGCGCCCCATGTAAGCGCAATAGGTATATTGAGATTCTCCGCAAATTGGATAAATTCATATTTGGTTTTGCTGAGATGAATTCCCCATCCAGCGATCAAGATTGGTCTCTTAGCAATTTTAATTTGATCAATAATTTCCTTCATTGCAATATCAAGGTCAGACTTAATTTCATCCTGAGGTACTTTATAACTTGCAAGCTCAACAGGATTAACAAGCTCTCTTTGCAAGTCATCAGGAATATCAATTAAAACTGGGCCCGGTCTGCCCGTTTTTGCAATAAATAAAGCTTTTTGAATTTGATATTTAATTTCAGTCGGATCTTTAATGGTATAGGCATATTTTGTTATCGGCTCGACAACCTCAACAATCGGTGTCTCTTGAAATCCAATTTGCCTAACGCCCGTTTCTCCTTTCATTCTCATTGTGCTGACTTGACCTGTTATAAATAATGAAGGTACTGAATCATAGTAGCTACAACATATTCCTGTAATAAGGTTAGTTGCTCCTGGACCACTAGTTGTAATAGCCACGCCTGTTCCACCAGAAACTCTTGAATATCCATCTGCCGCCATTGCTGAGGCTTGCTCATTATGATTGCAAATGTATTGAATATTTGAGTTATCTGCTAGGGAGTGAATGAGGTGGAGGCTAGCCCCCCCTGAAATTGCAAAAACATGAGTAACCTTCTCTTCTACAAGAGTTTCAGCAACAATATCCGAAACTTTTTTAAGAGGTTTATTATTTGTCATTATTGAATTTTGAAAAAATCATTTCCAAACCTTCTAAGCTTAAAAATATTTGCATCATCTAGAATTAAATTTATTTTATCACTTTCCCATGGGTCATGAACGGCGCTAAAATTTCTACCGCCAACTAGCTTTCTCGGCGACGATAATAACCAATCACAGCAATTAATAACTTTATCTATTGGATAGCATTCTGATCCATTGTTTTCTAACATCTGAATAGTTTTTTCATAATTTTCACCTGCTGCATTAGCAGCCTTAAGAGTTGATTCATGAATTTTGGTCTTGACCCACCCAGGTCCCAATATTGAAAAAGTTGTATCAAGAATTTCAGCATCAAGTAATTCAACCATTTTAATCAATGCAATTTTAGAAATGGTATAGGCCGAATAAGCAATTGTTGCATTGTTGGTTCCACCTCCTGCAAAAAATAAGACTGAGGATTTCGCTGGAGATTTGTTTGGCATCAAACCGTGCAAAATATTAAGCTGACTAGTAAAATTTACCATTATCGATTGCTCCCAATTCTTAAAGTTACAATCTAAAAACTTGCCAATAGGCTCTTGATGGCCAGCTGCAAGGGTAAGAGTTTCCCATGAATTAAAATTATTAATTTGATTTATAGCGTTATGCACAGAATTCTTGTCTTCTAAATCACAATGAATCAGATTTGCACCCATTGCTTCAAGCTCATCACACAATGATGATTGAGTTCTATAGGTACCAATCACAGATTTACCAGATTTTAACCACTTCTTTGCAAGCGAAAAGCCTATATCGCTTGAGATAGAGATTATGATGTTTTGAGATTTACTCATTTAAATTGCCATAATGATATACCACTGATTAGAAAGGCCCCTTAAACCAATCTCCTGGAACATCATGGGGATAATCTTTTTTAAAAAGTTTTTGACTGTTGATTTTGGGCTTATTAAGAATAGCAAGTGCAATATCAAAAATTTCATTGCTGCTAATATAATATTTTTTAGTTAGTCCAAAACTTGTAGGTGCTGGACCATCCTTGAGGGCCAATCTAATTGGAGCAGACTTCATATTTTTATGGCACTCAATTGATGCCTTGGCTATAATCTCACTTGCAACAGAAAAACTTTCAGAGGCGCTATCTACAACTAATA
>MDTB01228036.1_pt1 | contig 21256 bp, 30 predicted proteins | sample 811161 | NCBI WGS metagenome assembly MDTB01 (sample SAMN05326650, study PRJNA326480) | marine metagenome | isolation source: seawater | place: Mediterranean Sea | collected 2009
ATTTCTAAACAAACTTGTAGCTTTAATTTGTTCAATTGATGATACTGTTGGAATACAAAAAATTATTACAACCAAATAACCTGTTATTAGTATCAGACCATAGTTGAAAAAGCTAAATTGACTTTCTAAAGATAAACCAAGATTAGTAATAAATTGATTAGCTTGAGGAATAACTAAGAGTGACATCACATAAGCGAGTGTAGTAACAAAAAATAAAAGTAATAAAATTTCAATGTAAAAAATTTGTTTGATATCTTTGGATTTAAAACCAATCGATTTCATAATAGCGATACTTATGTTTTTTTGATTTATAAAAGAAATCAAGGTATTTGAAATCCCAATACCCGCAATTAACATAGCACTGATTGAGACTAAAGATAAAAATTCAGAAAAATTTGATATTAAACGCTTTAAATTATTAGCTGCATTTTCTGGTAACCTAATTTTATAAGTTGGAAATTCTTTCAACTTTTCGTAAACAAATTCTAAAACATCTTTTGATGCTTTAACTTTATATTCATAATTTACAAAGCTTCCAATTGAAGTCACGTTTAATTTTTCGAATGCACGATTACTTACAATTGCAAAATCTCCAAACAACAGGGCTCGCCCTAAATCAGGAATAGTTTCAACGTAACCCGCAACCTTAAATGGAGCTTGTTTAACATAAACAGTATCATTTACTCTCAAGTTTAATGTTTCAAAAATCTTTCTATTAACAACAATAGTATTGACTTCAGATTGCAATCTTTGCATTGCGTTTTGCGGTTTTGAAAATACTTTTCCATATAAGGGATAATGATTATCAACAGCTTTGAGTCTAATAAAAAAGGTGTTAGTTTCATCTGTTAATGATCCTGTTAACATAGTTGAAAATTCAATAGTTGAAGAAACAACACTCTTTTTTTTTAATTCATTTAAAAAATTTGAGTCAATTTGCTTAGTTCTAGTGTCAACTTCAAAATCTCCACCTAACAAAACTTTTGCATTATTTTGAAGTTCCTTTTTTAAACCAGTTTCTAAATTTATAATTAAACTTAAAATAAATAAGCTTATAAACAACGTAATAATAATAGAAAAAAGTTTTTTATAACTTCTAGATAAATCTCTTAATGCATAAGAAAATTGATTTATCATGAACTTAAAATGGTACCGTCTTCAATCTTAATAATACGGTCACACTTTTCTGCAAATTTAAGATCATGAGTGACCAATACAAAACTTGATTGATTTTTATTTGCATAATCAAATAACAAATTTGAAATCATTTGAGAGTTTTCGCTATCTAAATTTCCAGTTGGTTCATCTGCAAGTATTAGTTTTGGATTAACTGCCATTGATCTCGCGATCGCAACACGTTGTTGTTCACCACCTGAAAGTTGAGTTGGAAAATGATGTAGACGATCTTTAAGACCAAATTGAATTAAAAGTTCTTCTGCTTTTTGCTTTGAATTATCCATACTATTAATTTCTAAAATTAAAGATACGTTTTCAAGTGCGGTATAATTCGGGATTAAATAAAAAGATTGAAAAACTATCCCAATTTTTTTTTTTCGAATATCAGCTAATTGATCCTCATTGAGTGTTGAAATTAATTGCTGATCAAAAATAATCTCTCCTGATGTTGGTTGTTCAAGTCCAGCAATCAACATAATTAAACTAGTTTTTCCGGAACCGCTTTTCCCAACGACTGCCACTTTTTCACTAGAATTAATTTTTAAATCTATACCTTTAATTATTTTAACTGAAGTATTATAATTCTTATAATTTAAAGTAATTTGTTTTAATTCTAAAAGCGTGCTCATGAGAAAGTTAATATTTTATATATGGTGTTTGGTCAGCATAATACAAGTTTCAGCAGAAGCTAAAATCAAAGTTATGCTTTTTGGGGATAGTTTAATGGCAGGCTATGGTTTAACTCAAAATCATCACCTTGATAAAGTTTTACAAAAAAAATTTGAGGGACAAAATATCATTTTTATTAACGCTAGTGTTAGTGGCGATACTTCTAAAGGAGGATTGGATCGATTAGATTGGTCTCTTAGCGATAAACCAGATATTATTTTTTTATGCCTTGGGGCAAATGATATGTTAAGAGGTATTAATCCAGGTGTGACACGGGATAATTTAGAAATGATAATTCAAAATATAAAACAAAAAAATATTAAAATCATTCTTGCTGGAATGATGGCTCAAGAAAGTTATGGAGTAAGTTACACAAAACAATTTAATTCAATTTATCCAGAACTATCTAAGAAATATAAGATTACTCTATACCCTTTTTTACTAGAAGGTGTTGCCTTAAAACCTAAAATGAATCTACCTGACGGAAAACATCCAAATTTAATGGGAGTACAGGAAATTGCTAACCGTATATATCCTGTAATTAAAAAAGAAATCTTCGAAAAATAATTACATGTTTCGAGCAGTTATACGAACATCTTCTAAATATTCTTGACGCTTTTCATCACTTACAAACGGAACTGCAAAATAACGTCTATAATTAATTTTTCTAATACCACACATATGCAACACCCCTCTTTTTAATCTTCGTATTGGTAAATTTAAAAAGAAAGTTGTAATAGCAAGTCGTGGGGCACCATAAGTACAAAAGATTTTTGCTTTTTTACTATTTAACTTGCCTTCAGGATAACCATAATTCCCAACTAACTTTTTAAATGTGAATGCCCATGGTGGCGCTAAAACCTTATCGATCCATCCTTCCATTATTGCCGGCATCCTAAAATTCCAAATAGGTGCAATCAACACAATGACATCCGCTTCTTCAATTCTCTTTCTATGATCTAAGACTATATTATCAGGTGACTCGCCTCGAAAAATTGGATTAAAGTTTTCTTTATACAAATCAACAATATCAACTTCGTGACCATGTTTTTCGGCTTCTTCTTTAAATGTATCTTTAATTGCGCAATTAAAAGATTTATCATCATAATGACTATAAATTACAAAGGCTTTAGACATATTTAATAATTATCCTTTTTTTTGTAAATTTAAACTAAGAATTACTCAAAATTTAATTTTATTTTTGTGAATAAATGGTAATGATTTGTTATGCGTGAATTTTTATATCAAGCTGGGTTACTATTATTTGATGATAAGAAGAATGACCTTAGGGCTTTACCGAAAACAGTGAGACTGCAAATTTTGGTTGTATTGAGCTTAATGTGGTCTGTAATATTCACTGTTGTGTTCTGGTCATATAATAAATGGGGATTAGTACTGACGACTTCTGTAGTTGGTCATGTTCTTGTAATTCTTGGTGTGTACTTCACAATGAAATCATTTCAAAACGCAAGACAATTTAATTTAAGAAGTGATGGTTATCATAATACTACCCGTTCAAGACAAAACTTGTGGGTTGATGGTAAAAAGATTAAGCTTGACCAAAAAGACCCCGGTGGAGAACACGAATGAAATTAACATTAATAATGTTGTTAATTGCTTTTGGAATATTCATGCTCGGCCTTAAAGTAACGGGTGACTCTCCTGTATCGAAGAAAGGTCCAATTGAGCAATCTAAAGAGACTATAGAAGGAAAGTGGCTCAAAGCTAAAGAGTGGTCAAAGAATAGAAATAAATAATATTTATCCCTGTAAAGTCATTACTAACCAAACAACTGGTATGAGAAATAAAATAATTAATCCAAAGTAAATGATCGCATCTTTCATAGTCTACCTACTAACTGATTCTTGTTTTAAAATTAATAATAAACCCATCAATGCAATTGGCAACCCTGTTAAAAAATAAACATCAGGTTTTACATCTTCAAAAATCATAGAAATAATCAAAGCTAAAATTGGCATTACTACCCCGATATACCCACCAGTAGATGCAGATGTATTTTCAATAAACCGTATGTAGCATAAAAATGAGATAATTGAGCCAAAAATAACTAAATATGAAAGACCAATCATGTAACTTAAGTTAGTTATTGGAATATAAAATTCTGACCCTTTTATAATAGCTGAAAGCAAAGCAACTATGGCTCCATAAATCATAGCAAATGCAACATTTTGTAATAAAGGAATATTAAAATTTCTTTTATTGTATACCGCAAGTAGATTACCAATCGATGCAGAGAAAGTTGCAAGTAAAGCAAACATCAAACCTAAAGTGGTTCCTGAATTTAAACTAAAACTTAAAAAATCATTGAAAAATATAATCGCTATACCTGTAATACCAAGCAAAGCACCTATAAGTGTTAAAGTCGTAATTGATTTTTTAAATATAAGCTTTTCACCTAAAATATTAAAAATAGTTAATAAACAAAATACTGTTGCAGGAATATTTGATGGCAAGTAAACATTTGAATTGTAAAAAAAAATATAATTACCACTGTACAAAAAAACACCCAAAACAAAGAAATATGCATGGTCTTTAATAGAAAAAATTAACTTTCTTTTAGTCAGTGCTACAAAAATTAAAATAATTAAACCTGCTATAATAAAACGAATAAAAACTGAAATTGTAGGATCAAGATCAATGTTTACTTGTGTTAAACCAATAATGCTCCAAGTGGCAGACCAAAAAAACAAGGCGCCGAGAAATAATAATAAATTTGATTTTAACATTTTAAGATTTTAAATTAAAGGTGTTAGACCTTTTTTCTTAATAATACTAGAAACCTTTTTTGTTTTTAAAAAACTTAAAAATTGATCTATCTTGCTAATTTTTTTATTTTGCATCTGATAAATAAGAGAAAATATAAACCTTTTTTTCAGTTGGGTTGGCAATGTACCAACGAGATTTACTTTATTTTCATAAGGTAATAGTTCACTGTATTGCTGAAAACCAAGATCAAAAGTTTTATCTTCGGCAATGACCGAAGCAATTCTTTTTCCTTTTATTACATGATAGTTATTTACTTTTAGTTTTGGAAAGATTTTTTGTTTTAAATAAATGCCACTTGCGCTTGCTGCAATAGCTATTTTTTTACTTTGTTTAATTAGTTGTACAAATTGAAATGGATTATAATTATATATAACTTTATTATTTTTTTTTACAACAAAACCAATTTCAGAATCAACAACATCAACTTTAGTATAAAGCTTAATTAACTTTTTTTTTTTTAAACTGGTCATAAGCATCAGCCGATAAAAAAATAATATCAAAAACTTGTTTTTGCTCTAAACGAGTAGGCACAGAATTTTTTGCATTCCCAAAAGAAGAGCCGAAAAAAAGTTTGATTGTTTTATTTTTTTTATAACTTTTTAAAATTTCAAATAATGGAGCTGCAAATGCACCTGAAGTAAGAATATTTAAATCAGTATTTTTTTTTGGTTTAATATTTGATGTAATATCAATTTTTTTCATTACCTGATTATAGCTTAAACGGGAATGTTAAAATATAAATTTGATCTCATTGAATGAGATCTGCTATTAAGTTTGAAAAAAAAATAAGTTTATTTAATAATTATTTTTTTTCTAACCATTCTTTGTATCCACCAGACATATTTTTTACATTCTTTACGCCCATTTCTTTCATCGTTTTCGTTGAAAGCGTGCTTTGTCCGCCGGCACCACAAAATAAAACATATTCTTTATCTGGGTTTTTTTTGAAAAAATCGTTCTCCAAGGGGCTACCTTCAGCTAAATAAAACTCTAACAGACCTCTATCAAGATGCATGGCATTACCAATGGTCCCTTTTTCAAATGACTCTTTATCTCTTACATCAACAAATTGTACATTTGGATCGTCTAGTTTTTTTTTAGCATTATCGACACTGATGTTTTCTATTTCATTAGATACCTTCATTACATCTTCAAGTTTTTTCATTTGTTCCTTTCTATTGATTGACTTTTGATTGCTTCACAAATCGTAAATATGGTTTTGGTGAACTCCAACCATCTGGGAATAAAGTTTTTGCCTCCTCATCTTTAACAGCAGGCACAATAATCACATCCTCACCTTGTTTCCAATTTGCTGGTGTTGCAACTTTATGTTCAATGGTTAATTTTAAAGAATCTATTACTCTTAAAATTTCATCAAAATTTCTGCCAGTCGCCATTGGATAAGTTAATATAAGTTTGATTTTCTTATCCGGTCCAATAATATAAACGTTCCTTACAGTTTGATTGTCTACTGCTGTTCTTACCTTAGAATCGTTCCCTGTTGTTGTTGGTAACATTCCGTAGAGTTTTGAAATATTTAAATCTTTATCGCCTATTAACGGATAACTTGGTTTATGTCCTGTAACATCTAAAATGTCATTAGACCATTTTTCATGGTCTTCAACTGGATCAACACTTAGACCTAGAATTTTAACTCCACGCTTATCAAATTCACCTTTGATACTCTCCAAAACTCCTAATTCTGTGGTGCAAACAGGTGTAAAATTTTTAGGGTGAGAAAATAAAACTATCCAACTATTATTTGCCCAACTATGAAAATTAATTTTTCCATGTGTTGTCTCAGCATCGAAATTTGGTGCTTTATCATTTATTTTTAACGTCATAACTAATCCTTAAAATATTAAATTTTTTTAGCTACCTGACTAATGAAAAAAAGGAGACCTTAAGTTTATAATCAGGTAGCATACCGAATTATGTATAATTTAGGATATATTGCTAATAATTCAATCTAAATTATAAAAAAAAGACAATTTTGTATAAATTTAATTTATAATTAGTAAAAAATATTATATTTAAGCAATATATTAGTAAAAATTTTCAAATTTATGAAAGATTTAGATAAAAAAATTCTACAAATTTTACAAGAAGACTCGGAGATATCGATGGAGGAGTTGGGATCTAGATTAAACCTTTCTTCCTCACCCTGTTACAGACGAGTAAAAAATTTAAAAGATAAAGGATATATCGATAAAAGTGTAGCAGTATTAAATAAAAAAAAACTTAATTTAGAACGACCTTACTTTGTTCATGTTAAAACAACTAGTCATAACAAAGAGTGGACTGATCAGTTTAAGCGAATTGTTAAAAATACACCGCAAATCGTTGAATGTCATAGGTTAATGGGCGAAGTAGATTATCTTTTAAAAGTGAGATTAAAAAACTCTGAGAGTTATAACGAATTTTATTTTAATCTTATCAATAAAATCAACTTTGCAAGCATAAGTGGTTTTCCGTCTTTAGAAGAATTAAAAGAAACCAATGTACTACCTTTGGATTACATTTAATCTAATGACAATCTAATCCAAATTTTTTTAATCTCCAATAATTATATGGCCAAGGTGTAATAAATCCTGCAACTAACATAAGGGGTATGACCCACCATGTTATTATTGCCCCTCCTGTAAAATAATAATCCGTTAAATTCATAGCTATTTCCATAGAAATCATGGATATAAAACTCATACCAATTGCAACTTTTAAAGCCTCTTTAAATTTAAATTTTTGTCTTATCAAAATCATTGTTTCTAGCATAATACTTGTGATTAAACCGTTAATAATTGCAAGGCACATAATTCCTAAAACTGGAAAAGGAATTTTAGATAATTGAAAAAAAAGAATAGTACCAAAGTCACCTATGGAGCAACCTAATAGGCACCATGCAGTATTTTTAGCACTTCTCTTCCAAGTGCGTTTACAGCTCCAATCAAAAAGTTCTAATTGAGTCATAATTTTATTAATAAAATATTATTTTAGAACAGTCAAAGAAATAACTAGCTTAAATTATCTTTTATTCTTCTTAAGTTTATTTCTTTTATTATATCTATTAATGGTTGCTTTTTTTCGTTTGGAAAATTTTGAATTTTTTCTAAATTTTGATTTTTTATTTTTAAAACTGCTATCATGTTTATTTTCAAAATTATTATCTCTAAATTTATTATTTTTTTCTCTAGATTTAAATTTTTTTGCTCTATTAAATCTATTTTTTTTATTATGAGATCCCTTATTACCACCATCATTAAATGAATTTTTTTTATGAGGATGTAAAATTTTTTCTATCTCTCTCCATTGTCTTTTATCACTATTGGTTACATAGCTCCACGCCTGCCCCTTAGCACCTGCTCTACCAGTTCGTCCAATTCGGTGAATATAATCTTCAGGCTGTTGAGGTAAATCGTAATTAATAACATGTTCGATGTTGGGAATATCTAACCCACGTGCAGCAACGTCTGTTGCTACAAGAATTTGTATTTTGTTTGATCTAAATCTTTTAATAACGCTTGTTCTTTTATTTTGTCTTAAATCTCCATGTATCGCATCTACTTCAAAACCTTTTTTATATAAGTCTTTTGCTAATTTTTTTACACCTCTTTTTGTTTTAACAAAAACAAGCATTAATCCATTTTGTGTCTCTAGGTGCTTTATTAAATATGAAAGTTTCCTATCGTTACTTAAGCTAATAACTTTTTGTTCAATCTTCGGAATTGTTTTTGTATCCTGATCAATCTTAATGAACTCTGCATTTTTGAGATATTTTAAAGATAATTTTTCAATTGATTTAGAAATAGTTGCTGAAAACATTAAGGTCTGTTTTTCCTTTGGAATATATTTTAAAATTTTATCAATTTGAATACTAAAGCCCATGTCAAGCATACGGTCCATTTCGTCCAGAACTAAAAAGCTTGCTTCAGATAAGTTTAAACTTTTTCTATTTAAATGGTCTGTCACTCTTCCCGGGGTACCAATTATAATCTGAGGTTTGCTTCTTAAACGGTTAAGCTGCTTATTAATTGGTTCGCCACCAACTAGTGACAAACATCTGATGGCTGATTTTTTTAATATTAAAGATTGGACTACAGTTTCTATCTGCTTAGCCAACTCTCGCGTTGGGGCTAAGATAATTGCTCGTTGGCATTCCTTTTTTAAAACTAATTCCAATAAAGGTATGCAAAATGCTGCCGTTTTACCGCTGCCAGTATGAGCAGATCCCAAAATATCTCGATTATCTAATATAAGTGGTATTGCCTTAACTTGAATTTGCGTTGGCTTAACAAATTGTATTTTAGCTAAAGATGCATATAAATCTTTATGAAGTTTTAGCTCTTGAAAAGTTTGCAAAAAAATAAGTTCTGTAGATGGTTAATTTTCAAGCTTAGACACTTCTTAACCATTAAAGTCAACATAATTAAGATTATTTGAAAGGCCTGGTAATTAATTTGCTTAAAGCTTGCTCTCTATCCCCCTCAACACCAATGGGCATTCCTTTACGACGTTTAAAATTTGATTTGGTTCCAAAAAGAAAATCCCAAAAACTAAAAATTGCACAATAATTTGAGTCTGTTTCTTTTTGCCTCTTATGATGATGAACCCAATGAATTGAGGGTGTTACTATAATATAAGATAAAATTTTTTCTAAATGCCTTGGAAGCTTTATGTTTGAATGATGAAAAATAGAACTTATCAAAACCAGTGCCTCGATTAATAATAAGTTAACGAGAGTTATATTAAAAATAATTATAATAGTGCATCTTACTATTGTACTTAACATTACTTCTCCAAAATGAAATCTTAGTCCTGATGATACATCCAGTGTTTCATCAAGGTGATGCACGTGGTGAAATTTCCATAAAAATTTTATTTCGTGGTTAGCGCGATGCCAAAAATATAGAAAAATATCATAGATAATTAAGTGAAAGATAAACTGACTATAAATATTATTTATTACAAAAATATTATTTAAATTGAACGTTGTTGCATAAATTGTAATTGGCAAAATTATGATTGGTGTTAAACCAACATTAAGTAACCACAAAACAATATTTTTAGATACTCTCTTAATTTTTTTTTTATATTTAAAACCTTCATTAGGAAAAAGGTTTTCTAAAAGAAAAAAGGTAATCAGTCCAATTAGAACTAGTAAAATTTTTTTATCTAATAATTCCATTATTTACTCATTTCCCAAAGTGCTGAATTTCCATTTGACAGTAAATAAATTTTACCAGTTGGGCCAATTTTAATATCACGAATTCTTCCAATTTTGTCTTTAAATATAATTTTCTCTTTACCAACTTTATTATGATTTAAAAACTCTAATTTTCTCAATGATTGGTCTTTAAGTGAAGTAACTAAAATTGATCCATTCCAACTAGTAAATTCTTGACCCTTATAAATTTGGACTGCACTGACAGCTATTGAAGGTACCCAAGTATGGAGAGTTTTTGTAAAACGTTTATCCCACTTTTGAGTTTCACCACACTTGGTAAGATTATAATTTTGTCCTCCCCAACACCAAATTTTCCATCCATAATTTTCTCCAAACTTAACTTCTCCAAAAAAATCACCACCTTTCGCGCCATGATTTGAAATGTAAATCTTGTTATTTAATGGTGACAGTGTCATTCCCTGGGGGTTACGGACTCCAATTTGGTAAATTTCAGGCAGCCAGTCAGGTTTACCTTTGAATTTCGGATTATCTTTTGGAGTAGACCCATCTAAATTTATTCTAATGATACTACCAGGATGCTGATTAAAATCTTGAGCAATATTACCGCCACCTCTCTCTCCTATGCTTGCATACAAGTATTTATCGTTTTGAATTACCATTCTACACCCAAAGTGATAACCTGAGTTTATTGGTGGGTTTGCTTGAAATATATTTTTAAAATTTAAATTATTTTTTGTAAATTTAGCTTTTGCAACTGATGTACTTGTTTTGCCTGATCCTCTATCTTCTGTATAACATAAATATATTTTATTCTTATGCTTTAAGATTTCTAGTAAACCACCTTGTCCATCAATCTTATAATTTAAATTGTGATTAACTTTATTTTTTGTTCTATCCCTTAAGTTGATAATTTCAATTTGACCCTCTTTATCGCTGATTAAAACTTCTTCATTATTTAGAAATGTCATACTCCATGGATTATTAAGATCAATTACTTTAGTTAATTTAAATTCATCATCAGAATGAGCGTTTGAAATTAAGAGTAAAAAAAGAATAATCTTATAGAATTTCATATAGCCATTAATAGCAAAAAATAAGAATTTTTTGAGTATTTTTTTAAATTTAAGTGTCTTTTATTTCTTTTAAAACACAATTATATAATTGATATGGTTTTATTTTTTTCAAATATAAAAGATAATCGTCTATTTCAATTCAGTGTAGTTATAATCATTATTCTAAATGCGATATTAATTGGTGCGACAACATACGAACTAGACCCATTATTTTTAGAAATCATTCATTTTTTAGATTATGGAATAACAATATTTTTTGTAATAGAAATTTTAATAAGATTTATTGGAGAACCAATAAAATCAAATTTTTTTAAAAGTGGGTGGAATATCTTTGATACTATAATTGTGACTATATCCTTGATTCCTATACCTAATAATTCAAGTTTTTTGGTTTTAAGATTGCTTAGAGTGTTTAGAGTATTAAGGCTCATATCAGTGATACCTGAACTTAAACAAATTATTGAAGCGATTTTACAATCTATTAAAAGAGTATTTTTTGTAAGCCTTCTCTTGTTTATTATTCTTTATATTTACGCGACCATGGGTGCAATTTTATTCGCTGAGAATGAACCATCTCGGTGGGGCGATTTAGGTGCTTCGCTAATAACACTCTTTCAAGTATTAACCCTGTCATCTTGGGAAACGGTAATGTTACCATTGCAGGCAATTTACTGGTGGTCATGGATATATTTTTTCAGCTTCATCATCATTTGTGCGATAACAATTTTGAATCTTGTGATTGCAATCCTAGTGGATGTTGTAATTCAAAAAAAATTATAATTTCAAATAAAAACTATCAATAAATAAGTTGAAATCCCAGTAATAACAGTAAGAAAAATGTTTTTGAATATGAGGCTAATTACAACTGCTAAAAAAAAAGCAAGAACTTCATTAGAGTAAAATATTAAAGAATTATCTTTATAAAAAATAGCTGGAAAAATTAATGATGGAAATACGGCAGAAGGAACATAGGATAAAACTTTTTTTGTAATTTCACTATAAGTTTTTGTATTAGCGCATGTAATAACTAGATATCTTGATAGAAAAGTTAAAATGCCAATTATAATTGTATAGGTCCAAATATTCATTTTAATTTTTTTTTAAATTTTTTGTTGATAATGTAAGCTAATATTATACCTGCTGCAGCTGACACAATTACGTATGCCTTAAGTGGTAAATTATAAAAAATTAATGAAAAAGTTGCTGATAATAAAATAACTAGAAAGTGATCCAGCTTTCCTAAATCTTTAGCTATTAAAGCTAAAAAAGTAATTGCTACAAAAAAATTAAGACTAAGTTGATCACTTACAATATCACCAAGCCATATCCCAATTAAGTTTGATAACTGCCAAATTGTCCAAACCGTTATTCCAGAACCTAACATGTGATAATGAGAAAATTTTTTGTTATAATTTTTCTTTAGATATTCATTTGAGACCGCGAAGCACTGGTCAGTCAAAAAAAAACTTAAAGCAAATTTCCACATACCATTTTTTTTTTCGATATATTTTGAAAATACGGCGCCATACAAAATATTTCTAGTATTGTTCATTATGACAGATCCAAAGATGACCCATGGAACTGCACCTGCAGTTAATAATGTTATGAATATTAATTGTGACCCTCCGGCAAAAATTATTAGTGAGGTACCTATTGCGAAGTATGCCGAAAAACCTAACTCTATACATAAAACAGCATAGAATATTCCAAATAATGCTACAGGTATATTTAATGGCAATACATCTTTTATTCCTTGAAAAAAATTTTGTTTTCTATTCATGCTCGTAAAAATAGATTGATACCTCTATTAGATTAAATATTAAAGAATGATGTGTGGTAGGTATACAATTACTAAAGCAGTAAAAAAAACTAAAAACATCGTACATATCAACGAAGGTGTTGAAGATTCAGATAATTATAATGCATATCCAACTCAACTACTTCCAATAATTAAAAAAAACGAGGATAATTTTGTGATAACTAATTATCACTGGGGTCTTATTCCCAAATGGTCGGAAAAAATGAATGATTTTAGACCGCTTAATAATGCAAGATTAGAAACATTGATGGAAAAAAAAACATTTAGTGGTTTAATTGCAAAACAAAGGTGTGTTGTACCTGCGGATGGTTATTATGAGTGGAGAAAAAATAACGAAGGAAAAAAGGTTCCTTATTTTATAAAACGCGAACACAATGAAATACTTTTTTTTTCAGGCCTCTATCAAAAAAATACTAATCTTGAATTTTCTTTAATCACGACTGAAGCTAAAGGTAACATTTCAGAGATTCATCACCGCATGCCAGTAGTTTTGAGAGAAAATGAAATCAAAAATTATTTATGCTCGGAAGATCCTATAACATTCTTAAATAGTCATCAAAATCCTGCATTAGAATTTTATGAAATAGGACGCGATGTAAATAATCCTTCAAATAATCATGTTGGGCTTTTAGATCCTGCATTAAAAAAACCCCGCTATTAACTGTTCCGAAAAACAGTTAACGCGGAGCTTTAGTTGCCGTGTGATTTAAGCACTACTCCCACAGCGTACTTAGAGGCGTCGAAGTGCTACCTTCCCTCTACTTTCACCACCAAGCAATCAGCCTAAACTTACTTCTTGATGCGTGCTAAAAACTTACGTCTTTAGTTAAATAACCTTATATTTGAATTTTTATTAAAAGGTATCTCCGTGTAGTTGATTCTGCCACTGGTCTGTGAAAAGTGTGGATTATTTATTTCTTCGATAATCCCACGGATATTGAAAATCCATCGACCATAATCCTAGCCTATTTTTTTTTGCATAATTTTCGTCTTCAACGAATTTTTTTGAATATTTTCTATAAGCAAAAGCATATCCATTTTTAACAAGATATTTTGATAGACTTTCATCATTAACAAAACATTCTGCTACTACCCTTTTATAACGATCTACAGCTTTCTTTTGACAGTTTACTTTTTTTTTTCCAATTTTTTTAACTAATTTTTTTTTTGATAATATTCCACATTTAATATTTGTATTATTAACTCTGCACATTTGAGATATTTCTGGAGCATCAATACCATGAAAACGATATTTGATTTTAGCAATGTGTATTGTATCGCCATCAATAATTTTAATATTTTGAGCATAAAGTAAAGATGGTAAAAAAAAAATAATAAAAAATATCTCATTTAAAAAACGATATACTTTTTTTTATTTAATTTTGATTGACATCTTTGAATTTGCATACGATATTTTTTTGCGGTTTTTGCAACCGTTTTTGCATATGGAATTGACTCTGGTCTTGTCTTATTAGTCCATCCATTGTAATAATATAGATATTGTTTAAAATAATTTTTTTTGGAGACTCTCATCTTTCTTGAAGTTTGATCAACATACCAACCAACAAAATCTGAGGCATCTTTAAACAAGACTCTTGTTACATATTTTTTTCCAGTACTTTTTTTATAAGTTTCCCATGTATCTTCTATAGCTTGAGAATAGCCTAATGAGCTAGATTTTCTTTTCCAAGGAATAACCTTGAATAACTTTGTTCTCTCAGGTCTAGCGAGCCAATCATATCCACTTTCTTTTTTTATAATAGCCATTTGTAACTCAATTGGCACTCCCCACCTTCTTTCAGAGGCATTTGCAAACTTGTACCAAAGATATTTTTCATTAAATATAGCGCAGACATTTACAGTGTTTTTTGGAATAGAACTGCAAGCAAAAATGAAAAAGGTCGATAAAAGCAAAAAATATTTTTTTAACTGATTCATTAAATGATATAATAAAATACAATTTATATGAGTAAAGAAAATGATAGAAAAATTAGGGTTTAATTTTGAGAACACTTACGCTGATTTGCCTGAAATTATGGCTACGAAATTATCTCCTATTGTAGTAAAAAAACCAAAATTAGTTATTTTAAATCAAACATTAGCAGATTCTTTAAGCCTTGATTTTTCAAAGATTTCAGATGATGAAAGTGCAGAAATATTATCTGGAAATAAACTTATTAAAGGTTCTATTCCGCTCGCACAAGCTTATTGCGGTCATCAATTTGGTAACTTTGTTATGCTTGGAGATGGACGAGCCATTCTATTAGGAGAACACCTAGACTCAAAAAAACAAAGGTGGGATGTTCAATTAAAAGGTTCTGGTAAAACACCTTATTCTAGAGGAGGTGATGGTCGTGCTGCATTGGGTCCAATGCTTAGAGAATATATTATTAGCGAAGCTATTCATTTTATGAATATTCCGACAACAAGGAGTTTAGCAGTTGTTAAAACAGGTGAAGATGTGTTGAGGGAAACTATGCTGCAAGGAGCTGTTTTAACACGTATTGCTTCTTCTCACTTAAGAGTAGGAACATTCCAATATGTTGCTGCAAAACAGGATATGGCTACACTTAAAACCTTAGTAAATTATTCTATTGAGCGACATTATCCAGAATTAATTCAAGCTCAAAATAAAGCAATTGCATTGTTTAACTCTGTGATGAAAAGACAAATAAAACTTATTGTAAATTGGATGCGTGTTTCTTTTATTCATGGTGTAATGAATACTGATAATATGTCAATTTCAGGTGAAAGTATTGATTATGGTCCATGCGCGTTCATGGATCACTATGATACCAATACGGTATTTAGTTCCATAGATCACTATGGTCGTTACGCATATGGGAGTCAGCCAATTATTGGACAATGGAATTTAGCAAGATTTCTAGAAAGTCTATTTCCTCTTCTGGATCAAAATAAAAAAAACGCAGAGCAAATCGCTAATGATTTAATTAAACAATATGAAAGCTTGTTTGCTGAAGAATATCATCAAATGATGAAGAATAAACTGGGTATGATCTCAGATGAGTATCAGGATAAAAAAATGATGAGTGATTTGTTTAAAATTATGCATAAAAATCAAGCTGATTACAACAATACATTTAGGTATTTAATAAACGGAAAGTTCCCACAAGAAAAACTTCTAAATGATCCAGACTTTATTATTTGGGAAGCTGAATGGAAAAAACGTCTATTTAAAAATCAAAATAGTGAAGACGCTTATAAATTGATGATGAAAAATAATCCCGTATTTATACCAAGAAATCATAAGGTTGAACAAGCGCTATCGGCAGCGAATAGCGGTGATATGTCAAAATTTTTATCTTTGTGTAAAGTTATTTCAAAACCTTATGTTGAAAATGTTAATCTTGAAGAATATACAAAACCTGCTCCGGCATCAGATCGTGTATATAAAACATATTGCGGAACTTAGTTATTATTTTAAAGTAAAACAATGAATATAAAAAAAATTAATAAAACAAGAAAAAAACTTACAAAATTTATTAATAAAGTTAATAAATTTAATAAGAAAAAAAAGAAAGGAAAAAAATGAGCGAACAGATTATTATGAATCTTATATCTTTGGTATTGGGTATTATGTTATTTTTTTCATTTATCTTAGCTCCGATGATTTTTAAAGTTTTGTCACCAGAAAACGCTGGTATATTCGTACGTGCAATTTTTCCTTATTATTATTTAGTAAATTTACTTATACTTGGATTAATTTGTATTTTTTATATTTTTTATAAAACATTTACCTTAGACTTTTATTTAATCTTAACTACAGCATTATTGTTTCTTTTTAACTTAATTTTTTTAATGCCTAAAATTAATCAGTACAAAGACCAAAAAAATGAAAGAGCTTTTAAAATCTCTCATTTTGTTTCTGTGATTATAAACTTTTCACAACTTATCGCTCTCGGTATTATATTAATATAAAAGATTTAATACTTATGCGCTTTAAGCGATTCTGTTCTTAAAATTATTTAAAATACTCTCTACTTTTTTATAGTTCCCGGAAAGTGAATTTTTTGTATCGATATAGTACCGGTCAAGCTTGTTCATATCATAATTGATTTCTTCAAAAATTTTTATTGCTTCATCGTGACTTCTCTTTAGTTCAAATGCCAATCCTTTTAGTTTGGCGTCGTTACTTTCTTCAGCAATTTTTTTGGAAATTACACTTGCCCTTTTTAACAAAGCGAAAGCTTCTTCTTCTTTCTTTACATCTTTCTTTTTAAAAATATTTAAAAATGAAAACATTAAGAATATACTATGATGATTTGTTAAAATTTTAAACTGATTTAGATTTAAAGTTTTTAGTCCACATTTTATCTAATATGTAATACCAAAAACCGTTAATTGTTGGCTCTACCATAGCCACTAAGCCAGCTTCAAATAAACTAGCACCTGTTAAAACAGATACAACTGTCATTGCAATAATTACATGACCACAGGTATAGACTATTGCTCTACCCAAGCTCGTGCCTGCAATCACATTAAAAATTCCTTTTTTAAATTCTGTCATAAAGTTTAGCCTTGGCTAAACTTATTACTTGTCATTCAATATAGCAAATGCTAATTTAGGATTAATTTGATAAAAACTATGAAAATATCTAGATCTAGTAGTCCAGAAAACTTTAGTACAACTAAAATCAGAAAAAATATCGAGCTTTTTGAGGATTATGTTGAAGCTATTAACGAAATTAATTTCAACAAAGGTTTCGTAAAGAATGTAGATCTTTGTAAATACTTTGGTGTTTCAAACGCTACGGTGTGCAAGAATATAAAAAGATTAATTAAAGAAGAGCTGGTTGAAAGTGAAAAGTATAGAAGTATTTTTTTAACAAAAGCCGGAAAAATATTAGCAGAGAAGTCAAATACAAGACATGAAGTACTTTATAAATTTTTAACTAAACTTGGAGTACCAAATAGAATAGCTGAGATTGATTCTGAAGGTATGGAGCATCATATTAGTACGGAAACTCTTAATATAATGAAAAAATTTAATAATTCTAATTAACTACGCTGTACTGATAACCAAACCATTTAATTAATCCGCCTGCTGCTGGCATTGTACAATTTACCCTTCCACGCCTTTTTTTAAATGGCAATTCAAATATTAATTCAACTTTACTTGAGCTAACAAAGTTTATTTTTGTATTTCTCCAACTGCCGCCGGAATTATCAAAACAGTTAATACCTTTTACATTTTCGTTAAATATTAATTTCAAATTTGTTGGATTATTTGACGGGTCTAAAAGTATAGTTTTAGGTTCATATGATTTTAAATTAAAGGCTCTAGATCTAAGAATATTTTTAAATCTTTTTGGCTTTCCATAATTTTCATTTAAACTAAATCTTGGAAGATAATAAATATTTTCATTTTGACTAATCACACCTGAGTGTTGGCCAAATACGATTTTATAATTAAATTTTTTAATGAGTTCTATTAAATCAGAACTTGTTTCACCGAATGTATGTGCGTATAGATCAGGAATAAATTTTAATTCTTTTAAATAATTCTGATGTGAAGTTTCTATATCTTTTTTTACCTCATTGATTTTCATATCAATAAAATATTCATGACTCCATGAGTGTCCGCCAATAGTTACCAAGCCAGAATCTCTTAATTCTCTTATTTGGTCCCAGTTCATATAATTAGGATGATTGCTATTTATTTCTCTTGTATTAACAAAAATAATAAAAGGAACTTTCTTTTCTTTTAATATTGGCCAAGCATTTTGGTAAAAACTTTTAAAAGAATCATCAACGGTAAGTAAAATATATCTTTTAGTAAATTTTTTTCCACTAAGGATTTGTTCTTTAAACTTTGATGGTTCAATAAATTTTAAACCACTTTCTTCTATGGCTTTTAAGTGTTGTTTAAACATTTCAATTGAAACATTTGTACTCGGATACTTACCTTCACCTACACGATGATACATTAGAGATATAACACCCAACTCATCTGAAATTGATTGAAAAGAATACAGTAAGAGAAATAAAAATATTAATAATTTTTTCATTTAGTTAATTGATAATTTTTAAGTTTATAATTCCATTTTCCTTTTTTATGAAGAACCTGGTGCACTATCATCTTGGTATCGTCATCAAACCAGACTAACGTATTAAGTTTTGCTCCTCTTATGTTGTATACTGTTGTATTAAATACTTTGTTCATAATTTCTAACTTTTCTCTCTTAATAAATTTAACTTTTTGGTCTATTACTCGACAGGTGATACCTGATACTTGTTTTGATACCGTCAAAATATCATGATTCCAGTATGATGATATTCTAAAAGGCTTTTCAATAAATCCGTTATAATTTGTACCATAAATTTTATATTTTAAGCTCTTTAACTTAATATTACAAAATTTAAGTTTTCCGTTGTCATCAGTTTCTGAGTCGAAGGATACAAGCTGTCCTGATGAGTCATATTTTTCAACTCCCAGGGACTGATATTTATAAAAATTTATTCCAAATTTTTTTAAATTAAATTTAATATTATTAGTTACAACTAAATTACCATTTTTCGACCATTTAAAATTAATATAATGATAGCCAACATATTTCCCATTTCTATTAATATCAAATTGAAGATTTTGTAAATTTATATGGTGTGCGACATGTGCCATACTTGGGGATGTTTTTAAAAATATTAATAATAATAGAACATATTTTTTCATATTGTATCGTTTATCTTGTATTGAAAAAGCATAAAAGTAAAAGGTTTTTACACTTATGCAACTAAGTATTTTTTTTAAACTATTTGAAGTGATCTTTCCGGTCTTTCTTATTATTGGAATTGGTTATTGGTTTGGAAGTAAAAATCCAAATTTCAAAAACGAAGTGATAACAGAATTTGCGGGTAAAATAGGAGTGCCCGCACTTTTATTCTATTCCTTGGCTGCATCTACCACACTTGATTTTCTAACTTTTATTAAATTTGGATTATTTACTTTTATTTTTGTTGGATGTTTTGCAATAATAGGGATAGCATTACTCAAAGTCTTAAACAGGGATCCAATTGCAGAACTTAGTCCATTAATTCTACCAAACACTGGTAACCTAGGACTCCCGATTTGTTTATTTGCTTACGGTGATAAAGGTTTTTCAATTGCAGGTTCAATAGCAGCAATAATTATGTTGCTGCATTTCACATTGGGGATTTTAATTGCAAGTAAAAAATTTAGTTTAAAACCACTTACTAAATCAATACCAATGTATACGCTTCTAATTTCAGGTTTCATGCTTTATTCTGAAATTAAGCCACCGGTTTTTTTGATTAATGCAACGATGTTATTAAGCTACTCAACTATTTTTTTAATACTAGCATCCCTTGGTATAGCACTAAGCAATTTACATGCCAAAAACTTTAAGTCCAACTTGATAATTTCAGTTGTAAGATTAGTAAGTGGTCCATTCATTGCATTATTAATTATTTATAATTTTAGTTTAAAAGGTTTCGAGGCCGGTGTTTTGTTAATTTGCGCATCAATGCCATCTGCGGTACTTAATTTTTTATTGGCAAAGATGTATTCAAAGAAAATTCATTCAGACAATATCGCTTCTGTTATAATGATTTCAACAACACTTTCTTTTGTAACAATTCCACTTGTTGTATATTTTGCTTTAAAATATTTTAACTAATTATTTTTTTGGATCTGTTTTGGGAGCAGGTTTCTTTGGAGTTTCGCCTGCTCTTTGTCTCAAATATTTTCCAACATATCCTCTGTTGTAATTGAATAAATAAGGGTCCTGTCTTACTAATCCTGCACAATATGCTGTCAAATCATCTGTTGGAATTCCGTTTGCCTTTATATCTTTTTTACAATTATTTAAATATCTTACATCTCTGTATTGCTCTTCAATTTGTAGTCCAAGAAATAATGACATCACTAATGCTATGATGAATAATAAAATATTTGTACCTCTCATAATTATTTTCTTCGTAGATGGTATTTTGATCAGAGTCAATTTAATTGGGGTGATAAATCACCCCAATTTAAATTCTATAATCAAATACCTTTTTGATTTGGATTAATTACGTTATCTTTAGCTCGTGGACGACTATTGCGCTCACGAAAAGTTTTACGAATTTGACGTAGGGCATTTGTGCCAGTGTTGCTTACTCTACGCAACAATTGAAAATCCTTATAAAACATAGATCCTCCTTATTTTAATTGTTACGCCTTTTAACTCATGGCTATGAGTCACTTTTTAACCATGTGATATGGCTTATCATAATGCATAACAGCTATGCATTTTATGCATAATATTATTTTTGTATCTTTTTTTCAAGTTAAAAAAAAGGTATCTTTAAATCAATTAAAAATTATGAGTCACTGTGAAAAAGTAGATGGAATGCAAATACCTGACAAAGAAACAGAAGGGTATGTGTTTAATCATATGATGTTAAGAATTAAAGATCCCTTAAAATCTTTAGATTTTTACTCAAAAATTATGGGAATGCGCATGGTTAAAAAAATAGATTTTCCATCAATGAAGTTTTCATTATATTTCTTGGGAAATCTCACAGATGATG
>MDTB01044717.1_pt1 | contig 21250 bp, 18 predicted proteins | sample 811161 | NCBI WGS metagenome assembly MDTB01 (sample SAMN05326650, study PRJNA326480) | marine metagenome | isolation source: seawater | place: Mediterranean Sea | collected 2009
TTCTAAGGAGTTAGGTCAAGGAACTTATTTTGTTAGAATGAATACAGATAGCTTTACAGCAACTAAGAGTATGAATATCGTTAAATAACCGTAACGATCTATAAGTAAGAAAGCCTCATTTTTAATGGGGCTTTTTTATTCATAAACTCTTTTAAGAGCAACTTCTTCAAATATTTTAGTATTATAATAAATACTATTAATTAAATTATTTGATAAATAAGGAGCTAGTAAAACTCCCCTTGTACCCAAGCCATTCATTATATACATATTCGAATAATCCGGGTGAGAGCCAATGAATGCTCTTCTATCAAAAGTAGAAGGCCTAATGCCTGATTTTTGCGTCTTTACATTGTAAGGAAGATTAATATGTTTTTCGAAAACAGAGCAAATTCGTTCTCTTGCGCTAGAAGTTATACCTGAATCATCAAAAGACCATTCATATGTTGCACCTAATGAATAAATATCACTGCCTAATGGAACAAACAATAAAGATGCATGAAGAATCTTATCAAGGGATAAATGTTCACAGTTAATATGTAATAATTCTCCTTTTGTAGGTTTTAACTTTATCCACTTAAAAAAAGGATTATTTAAAACTTGAGGACCTTCACAAAAAATAATGTTTCTAGCAATTATATCATTATACTTCACATAATCTTTTTTAATTATTAAATTCCTATAATTAAAAAATTTATTGATGAAAATTTGATTGGCAATACAAAATTTTCTTAATATTTTTAGAAAAAGAGGAATATCAACTCGTCCTGAGGATTTAACAAGTCCATAAAACTGTTTGTGAATAAATGATTTATTTTCGAGCATCAATAATTCTGAAGACATATAATGCTCCCTTTTTGGGGATAACGATCTAGACATCCAGTTATTTTGATCATAAGGAGTGCTAAGAAATTTATATATCCCTATATCAAATACTATATTACTTTTAAAAAAAGATTGAAAAGAACTATAAAATTCGTAAAAAAATTGAATCTGATTATCAATTGCCCAAGGCTTAGTAAACCACTTTAAGATTAATGGATTATATACACCCAAAGCAATATTTGAAGGTGAACTTTTATCATATTTATCTATAATGATAAAAGTTTTTTTTTGTCTTAATAATTCAAATGCAAAACATGTACCAGCAATACCTTGACCTACAATAAGAAAATCGACTTTCATAAATGAGCTTAAAAAAAAAGCCCCGTAAAATTGGGGCTTCATTTAAAAATTTAATAATTCCACATATCACTCTCGTAGCGCCGGATCTGTTCTTTTATACGTTCACCCTCTAATAACTGTTCTAAAGACTTTCCAGGTAAATAATTTTGAATTGTTCGATCATAAACATTTGTCTCCTTAATTATATTGGAAGCAAAGTGTTTTCTATGAAAGAATTCATCAAAGGACATACGTTGCATTATATTACCATCCAAAGGAAAAATCTTATGATTTGCTAATAAACCTCTTATTTCAGGAAAATAAAAAGTAGGCATTTCTAAAACAGAACCAAAACCTCCTTCTGGATCTTGTATGACTGGTGTAATAGAAACATACCTGAAGTCTAATTTAGCTCTTCTTTTATCAAAAAAAACTTCCTCTTCAAGATAATAAAATAATACATCTTCAGCATTATACCATGAATAGACCCAGTCAGGTCCATCTCCCTCGTCTGGGTCTGAGTTGTCAAACTTATAACCAAATGCATTAGGGAAGCCCTCATTCCAATTAGGGATGACTTCTTGAGTGGTTAATTTTCTAGTTAAACTCATATTATAAGTTCCAACTAAAGGTTGTCCTGTTACAGGATTCACTGTAGTTGCTGCATCTCGAAGAATTTGAAATAAATTTTTTCTAGCATCAATTCCGGATAAAACTTCATTGAATTTTTTTCCTGAACCAGGTTTTTCAATTGATTTCCCATCACCTTCCCAACCTGTATAAGCATCATAGGTGTTTTCAATAGGGAAATATAATGGATGGTTTTGTAAAATTCTTAAGTCAATTTTTCTCCTTACTCTTTTTGCCCATAAAACATCATCCTCACTTACATAAGGATATGGTATATACGAGAAATTACCTGTTTTTTCATCAGACACAATAGTCGAATTATCGGACCATACTGAAGCACGTCTATGAGTAAACTGGCTAGTAGCATCAACCTTAGTTGGACTATTCCTAAATCCGTTAAAATCAGAATCAATAGGAACAATCCTGTCATCTGAATCCTCATCAACAGCTTTTACTAATTTTGTCTGATTTTCAATTGAATATGTAGATTGATTCCCATCATTCCAATCTCTTTTACTTCTATTTTCACTGTCTTGAGATACAGCATAATTAAACAAGAAGATAAAAAACGATATTGTATATAGATTTTTCATAGTTTTTAATTTATTTTAATCACAATAGTTTGTTGTAACCTTATTGGCTTGGATTTACTACCTTTAGTTCTGTAATAGATTTCATCGAAAATAACAGTCTGATTTGACTTCAAGGTTTCAAAGATAGATTTAACCTGTGAAAATCGCCAACCTTCATATACAGCTGACTTTAAAGCACCTGTCGATCCAGGATACCTAAATCTGTAGCCTGTAATTTCATATTCTAGTTCAAAATCAAAATTTTCTAACTTAGCTTTAATTCCTTTAGCGGATTTTAACTTTATTAATTTTAAATCTCCACTGCCCTGAATACCCCTTACAGAAGGTATTGGTGGAGGTACATTTTTTACTCTGAATTCAATCCTTTTACCAACCAATTTACCTGTTTTTTTATCTTTAATAAATAGACTGATTTTCTCTTTTTTATTTTTCCCTACCTGTCTTTCCTTAATTACTGCACTATAGGATCCATTTTTAACTCTTGTAATTTTACAACCTGAAAAATCAGAGTATAATTGTAATTGATCAGAGCTATATCCTGGAACAGAAATCGAAAGTGGATTAATAACTTCAGTATATAAAACATTCATTTTATCTGGAGAAATAACAGACAATGGAGCATCAACTCTGTATTCTTGTTTAAAAGGATAGGTTTTTTCGCCTTCTTCAGACTGAACAATTATATCACCGCCGAAAAAGTATGTTCCCTGTCTTGTAGGTTTAGTAGCAAACAATCCATCACTTCCGTCATTAATTAATGTATCATAAGGAACAGAATCGAGCCTGTTTCCTTGGGAATCATATTTATAAAGAGCAAATTTAGGTAATTGATTTGTGTCAACACCAGCAATAAATACTCTTGCACTGAAACTATCTCCTAACATAATAGTATGCTTAGGGTACTTCACAACACTTTGTTGCGAATTAACTGTAATAGAACTTTGCCCAATTTTCTTTTGAAGTAACTCTAAAACCTCCCCTTCAAGATTTCCGACATCCAATTTCATTTGTGCCATAAAGGCATTAACTGCAACTGGCACATGACCATCAAATTTCCAGTTTTCCCAAGATACAGCGGCCTTTGGTCCGTCAAGATCTTCATCAACATCATCAATAGATAATAACTTTTCAATATTAGGTATTATTTTATCTTCATCTTCATAGATACCTAGCGAATCTAGAGAAATTAAAAAACTCTTATACTTTTCTCTTGCTAACTTTAATTTTTCACCATAACCATAAGCACCTTTTTGACTTTTTGGCTTTACTAATAATTTTTTTACTAGGTCTTTATCATCTTTTTTAGTAAGCATTCCATCACTATCAATTGGACCAGCTAGAGAGTCAATCTTTAATTTAACACTATGAATAACTTGTATTAATTCCTGACTTTCTTTTTTAACGCTTAAAGCATAATTATACCACTCATTAAATTTTTCAGGGTTTTTTTCCGCACGATTTTTAAAAGCTTTGTATTGCTTTTCATTATAGTCGTTTGTTTCTCCATATGAAAACTCTAACGAGTTATCCATTCTTTGAAATGCTTTTAACACTTCCTTAGAAACATTTAGTGCTAACAATGCAGTTAACACGAGATACATCATGTTAATCATCCTCTGTCGAGGACTCAGTTCACTCATATGATTACCCGCCATACTACTTTCTTTTTTGTTTTGATGTCATGGCATTTAACATTCCGCCATAAACGTTATTTAAGGCATTTAAATTTTCTGTTAAAGATGCCAGTTCCACGTGTAATCTTGATGTTTGATCAAGAGATGAAGTTAAGTTACTAGTCATTTTTTGAGTGGCCATAAATTGGTTCTCAGAAGATTTAATTTGCTCCATATATAATTCGTTAATCTTTTCTAAATTACCTGAAGCAGATAACATTTGCTTATTATATTTTTTTGTTCCGTCGGCAACATCACCTAAACCACTTGCAGACTGACTTAGTTTTTTCATGCCATCACCTAGATTTTTAAGTACTTTAGAATCAACATCAACATCTTCTAACATTTTATCTAATTGTTGAGTTACAGTTGTGGGGCCACTAGTTTCATCTGGATCTAAAATCCCAGGAAAAGCACGTTCCCACTTATATTGTGGTGGTGCATGTTCAAATGCGGACATGAAAAATATTAAAGCTTCAGTTCCCATACCTGCAATAAGCATTTCATTAGCATATGGCCAGCTTAATATTTTAAATAAAGCTCCAGCTATAACTAAAGATGCACCCCATCCGTATAAATAAGGCATTATTGTTTTGTAAAATTTTGAATTTGCAAACTGCATATTATCAGATTTAAATTGTTAAACTTAATTTTGTCTATTATTCTTTTTTTTCTTCTTTGGTTTTTTCACACGCTCAAATCTATCTTCTAATGGAGTACCTGATGCAGAAAAAGGAAGGCTTTTTACACATCTGAAACCAACATAACATCTACTACTATCTTGATACTCATAATCTCTTGCACCAATTTGTAAAAATGCACCTATATCCTTCCACGAACCACCCTTAAGGACTTTCTTTTTAAAATGAGGATGATCCTCCATATTTGCATTATATGTATAATCTGGATTTAAATCTGAAGCAAATATATCTGACATAGGATCAAACGCAGTTTCTGTCCACTCTGCAACATTTCCAGCCATATTATATAAACCATAGTCATTTTGATTATAAAAATCTGCGGGTGCAGTATATATGAAACCATCAGCCCAGTAATTGCCTCTTAGTGGTTTAAAGTTAGCTAAGAAGCAACCATCCTCAGCTCTTGAATATGGGCCACCCCATGGAAACATAGCTAGTTCACGACCACCTCTAGCAGCCCATTCCCATTCTGCTTCCGTAGGTAAACGATATTCTGTTTCAAAAATTCTTCTTTCTTCTGGTAAATGATATAATTTATTAGCTGTTCTCCAATGACAAAATGCCTTTGCTTGTTTCCAACTCACACCAACAACTGGGTATTTACCATATGCGGGATGCCAGAAGTATTTTTCAAACATTGGTTCATTAAAATTATATGTAAAATCATGTATCCATGATAAAGTATCTGGATAAATAGGAACTCTTTCCTTAACTACAAACGCGCTTTGTCTACCACCATCTAATTCCCTGTAGTCACTACTTTCAAACTCTACATCATCATCATATTGAAATCTATTATTTCTTGATGCTGCAGCATTACGATTAAACCAAGCATACTCATATATTAGTTTTCTAGAGTCAATTAATTTAGTTTGAAAAAGTGGTCTAAGCATATCTTCTTCAATTAACATTTGATCATCATCATCTAATATCAAAGTGTTGACCATGGCCTCAGTTACAATTTTTGTTTGAAAATTTAGAGGACGATACCAGTCAATATAATAATCTTCCCTCATTTGTGTTTCCTTTAAATAATCCTGGTTCCAGTTTGGATCTGGATCATTTACATAACCCCACTTTTCTGGATTATCGATGTCAATTAATTCTCTGCGAATTATAGAGTCTCTAACCCAATAAGTAAACTGACGATATTCATCATTTGTAATTTCCGTTTCATCTATCCAAAATGGACTTATGGTTACAGTCTTTAAACTACTTCTGCTTGCATAAGGAACATCCTGATCATTCGCCCCCATGGAAAAAGAACCTCCTGGCAATTGTACCATACCATGATTATCAGCTATATTAAATAATAATCTTGTTGTTTTTCTTCCAGTTAATTCCCCGTCTCCAGTAACACAAGAAGAAAAGTGAACTAAAACATAACCAATAAAAATGAAATAAATTATTTTTTTCATAATCAAAAATATTTAACTTAATGTAATCTTTTTATAAATAGCGAATATTACTAAAACGCGTATTTTGTTTTCCAATAAAATCTATATCAAATGCATATCTCAAAAACACCTCATGACTTCCATTTGCTTGAGTCGATAATTTTGAAGTTACCATGTCAAAAGCATAAGCAAATTTAAATCCTTCAGCAATCTCAAATCCAACTAAAAAACACAATGCGTCTTCATATCTATAAGAGATGCCTGCCCAATAGTTTTCTCTGTAAAATGTATTAATATTATAATCTGTTTGTATAGAGACACCATCTGTTTTAGTAAACATATTAAACCTAAGAGAAAAGTCTCCAGTAATATCGTAATCATAACCAGCTAATAAATAGTAATGTCTCGCTTGATTATATATTGCAACGCCATCAAAATCAACTTCCATAGGAATTACATGAGTTGCAGATAAGCCAACATAATAATTTGGGTTTGTTAAGTAAAAACCCAAACCGAGGTCAGGTACACTTTTAGAAGAATTTGCATCGGGCAAGAACTGATCCGCTGTATTATCAGGTGTTACCCAAGTTCCATCATAACCATACTGCATAAAACCAAAGCTTAACCCCATACCCAACCTACTATTTTGACCAACCATTAATTGGTACGCATAAGATGCAGTAACTGTTTTTGTGCTAGCCATTCCTGCTCTATCAGATATTACATTGATCCCAACACCCCCTTGAATTTGTCCTACGTAAGCATAAGCATTTAAATTTGATGTAGTTGGAGCACCATCAATACCCACCCACTGATTTCTATGAAGTAGTGTTGCATGGAACTCTGGATAGGCTCCTGCTACAGCAGGATTATACATATATTTATTAAACATATTATGAGTAATCTGTGGATCTTGCTGAGAACACATCCATAAAAATGAAAATAAAAAACAGACCAATAAAGGTCTTAAAAACATGTTATGAGAGTGAAACATTATATTATTTATAAAATTACGTGCTTAAATATATATATATTTTTTTGTTTTATAAACAATTTATTGTGCAAATTAAAAGAATAAAATTATTTCGTGCGCATTGTAAAGTAAATCAGCTATTAAGATAAGCTTTTCAATATACGTAGGATACGACTTGGAATTTCGCCGGAAAGAGTATTAAGATAGTCATCATAGGAGCATGGTATTATTTTTTCTTGATAGCTAGTGTCATTATCAAAATCCATGGACGAAGAAACCCACCAACGGCCTGTTAACTTACTTTTATAGAATATAAATTGTAAGTCAGAATCTTTAATTGGTATAAAATATTTTTTATAGTTAGTTTTTATTGTTTTAGATGATGGATAATCATTTACGCGCAAGCTAAAGCCCTCTAAAAAATACCAAATAATTTGACTAGTTAAATTCAATGTTTGATTTGTTGAGTCCTTGGACAAATCAAACTCAAATATACCAAATGAACTAACTTTATCACTAACACCTGCATATCTTGATATAGCACAACTATGATGCGCCTCTAAGCCATTTGGTGACGGATGAGATGACCCAGGAGCATCAGCTTGCTTTACTGCTGACAAATCAAAACTGACTAAATCTGCATTTCTCATATACGGCTCAGACTCGTTAATATTATCGCGAATATCGCCTAATCTACAGCTTTCAAATAACATTTTTTCTAATAAGTGAGACTCATCATTTTGACACAAATAGCTTTGATAACCCAAATTAATATAATTTGATAAATGATTTGGGTCTTTTTTTATTATGTGTCCAACAAAATTTCTAGATGTAATTTCTAGCGAATCTGCATCAATTAAGTCAAATTTTGAATCAACACATAATAAATTAACTCCTCTAGAAAAAGATTCATAGGCAAGATAAACAGCATAAACTAAATCATTACTTCCGCCAATTACAATAGGAAATATACTCTGACTGAGAAGGTTAGAGACAATATCAGTTAATGCAAAGTAAGTATCTTTGAGCTCACCACCTACTTTAAGGTTACCAAAATCAATCATTCGAAAGTTCCAATTTCCCTTAAAAAGACTATAAAATGATTTTCTTAAAGCTAGATGGCAATTTGTGTTTTCAGCATTTTCAAGCCCCCCTCTGTATTCTGGCACAAAAATAAAAGCGACCTCAGCAGTCTCAATACTGGGAAAAGACTTATCAAAGTAGTAATCTAACTTATAGCCTATTTGATTTTTATTTAACTGACTCTGGAAATTTGCAAAGTCATTTGTAAGAGGTTCAAAATAATTAGAAAACATATTTTAGCAATATAAAAATTGTTTTATTATTTTTTTGAAGATTGAGAGATTATATTTAAACAATCTTCTAATGTTAATTTATTAGGCTCTTGATTTTTCGGAATCTTAAAATTCTTTTTTCCTGACTTTATATATGGACCATATTTACCATTCAGAACTTCTATTATTTGGCTGTCTGAATTAAATGTATTAATAATTCTTTTCTTCTCAAACTCTTGATGTTCTTTAATTAAATCAATGCATACACTTTGGACAACCGTTAATGGATCGTGATTTTTAAGTGAAATAAATTTATTTTCATATCTTATGTATGGACCATATCTCCCTTCAGACACAATAATTTCTTTTGCGTCATATTGACCTAAGTTACGCGGCAAAGAAAACAAATCAAGTGCTGATTCCAAATCGATTGAATCAATAGTTTGGCCTTTTCTAAGTTTTGCATATTTTGGCTTTGGATCACTTTCATTATTAACTTCTCCTAATTGAACAATGGGACCATACTTACCTAGTCGAACAAAAACGTTTTTTTTAGTTACAGGGTCGATTCCCAAATTTCTTATGCCTGTTACTTTTTCACTATTTTTATCAACACTAACTGCTTGCGGATCAAACTGTTTATAAAAGCCTTCAATAACAACTTTCCAATCTTTTTTACCTGTTGCAACATTATCAAATTCATCTTCAACTTTTGCTGTAAAATTATAATCTAAGATGTCTGTAAAATTATTAACTAAAAAATCATTTGTAATCTTACCAATTTCTGTAGGAATTAACTTCTTTTTTTCAGAACCAATGAGCTCATCATTTTCTTCATTTTTTAAAAAATCATTTTCTAATGTAATTAAATTACTCTTTACTAACTTCCCTTCAACATCATCCTTAAGCACATACTCTCTTTTTTGAATAACCGAAATTGTTGGAGCATATGTAGATGGTCTCCCAATTCCTAATTCTTCTAACTTTTTAACAAGTGATGCTTCGGTATATCTGCTTGGTGATTTAGAAAATTTTTCTTTTGCACTTATAACTTGAGGTTTTAAACTATCGAACTTTTTGACCTCAGGTAAAATAATATTTTTTTGTGAAGAAGACATTACGAACTGTTGCAAACGTAAATAACCATCAAACTTAACAATTTGTCCTTTAGCCTGAAAAATGGCTTCACTATTTGATGCAGAAATACTAACTGTTGTTTTGTCAAAAATTGCATCACTCATCTGTGAACAGATTGCTCTTTCCCAAATAAGCTTATATAATTTTTTTTGGGCATCATCAATCCCACCATCTAATTTGTAAAAATTAGTCGGTCGTATTGCCTCGTGAGCTTCTTGAGCCACCTTGGTCTTAGTGACATATTTTTTTACATTAAAATACTCATCTCCATACTTTTCAGTAACAAAATTTTGTATGCTGGAAACTGCATCTTTTGATAAATTAGTGGAATCTGTTCTCATGTATGTAATGTGACCTGACTCATATAGTTTTTGAGCCACGCTCATTGTTCTACTTACTGAAAAACCAAGTCTATTTGATGCAACTTGCTGCAAGCTTGAAGTAGTAAAAGGCGCTGAAGAAGAACTTTTAGATGGTTTTTTTTCAATATCACTTACAGTAAAATGCTGTCCTTTAAAGGATTCTAATAAACTAATAGCATCTTTTTTTGTTTTAACACTGCCAACCATCATAGCTGGAAGCGTTGAATTATCCGATGTTGAAAAATTAGCAGAAAGAATGTATTGAGAACTGCTCACAAAACTTTTAATTGACTTTTCTTTATCTACTATTAAGCGAACAGCAACTGACTGCACCCTGCCTGCGGAAAGACCTGTTTTAACTTTTTTCCATAATATAGGAGACAAACGGAATCCAACAATTCTATCTAGAACCCTTCTTGCCTGTTGAGCATTAACTAAATCCTGATTAATACTACGCGGCTTTGTAATTGCAGTTTGAATTGCACTTTTGGTAATTTCATTAAAAACAATCCTGTTAACTTGCTTTTTTTCTAAATTCATAGCTTCAAATAAATGCCATGCAATTGCTTCTCCCTCTCTATCCTCATCAGTTGCTAGCCAAATAATTTGACTTTTTTTTGATTCTTTTATAAGTGAACTTAAAATTTTTTTCTTATCTGGTGAAACTTCATAAAATGGAGTAAATGAGTTTTCGATATCTATACCCATATTTTTCTTTGCTAGATCTCTAATATGGCCATAGCTAGAAACCACTTTAAAGTTTTTACCTAGAATCTTTTCTATGGTATTTGCTTTAGCAGGAGATTCGACAATCACTAAATTTTGCATCATAAACATGTTAAAAGTTCTGCAAAAATAATTTTTTTTACAATATCGTTACCTATTCACCCAAAAATAAAGTCACGTATGTTAATAATATTTTAAGTGTCATTTTGTCATGTTTTTATTTTTTTATATTAAATTTGCAACAAATAAGTAAATAAAAAAATGTTGTTAGAGCCACCTATTCAATCACAAAAAAATACTGAATTAATAGAAAATAAACTATATATACAAAGCTACGGCTGTCAAATGAATTTTGCCGACAGTGAAGTTGTTGCATCAATATTAAAAAGAGAAGGCTATACAACAACTCAAGACCCTCAAGAAGCTAATTTAATTCTGATTAACACCTGTTCTATCAGAGATAAGGCTGAGCAAACAGTAAGAAAAAGAATTAAAGGATTTAAAAAAACTAAAAGAAGAAATAAAGATCTAATTATTGGAATTTTAGGATGCATGGCGGAACGTTTAAAATCAAAGTTTTTAGAAGAAGAAAAATTAGTTGATTTGGTTATTGGCCCTGATGCATATAGAGATTTACCAAAATTAATTAAGAAAACACAAGACGGCCGAAAAGCTGTTAACGTCATATTATCTAAGGAAGAAACATACGCAGATATCAACCCTGTTAGATTAAATAGCAATGGAGTGACTGCATTTGTTTCTATAATGCGCGGATGTGACAATATGTGTAGTTTTTGTGTTGTACCATTTACAAGGGGGAGAGAAAGAAGTAGAGATCCAAAAAGCATATTAAATGAAATTAAAATTCTGAACAAAACTGGATATAAAGAGATTACTCTTCTTGGACAAAATGTTGATTCATATTTATGGTTTGGTGGAGGTGCAAAAAAAGACTTAAGTAAGCAATCAAATATCACAGAAAAAATAGATTTTGCGACACTTCTTGAAAAAATTGCCTCAAGCAATGAAAATATCCGAATTCGTTTTTCTACATCTAACCCACAAGACATGAAGGATGATGTTCTAAAAACAATTGCTAAACATGAAAATATTTGTAACTACATTCATCTGCCTGTACAATCTGGAAGTTCAAAAATTCTTCAACTAATGAATCGAGGGCATACAAGGGAATGGTATTTAGATCGCATAAATGCAATAAATAAATATATACCAAACTGCGGATTATCCTCAGACTTTATAACAGGATTTTGTAATGAAACAGAGAATGATCATCAACAAACTCTCAGTCTAATGGAAAAAGTGAAATATCACTTTAGCTACATGTTTTATTATTCAGAAAGACCAAACACATTTGCAGAACGCAAACTGCAAGATAATGTAGCTGAAGTTGTAAAAAAAAGAAGGCTACAAGAAATTATTAATTTACAACAAAAACATTCTTTACTAAGAAACCAACAAACTGTTAGTAATAATTACGAAGTATTAATTGAAGGACTTTCAAAGAAATCCGACAACAAATTCTTTGGAAGGACTTCTCAGAATACTGTTGTTGTATTTGATAAAAAAAATTCTAAAGTAGGTGACTTTGTAAATGTCCGAATCAACGACTGTACATCTGCAACTTTAATTGGAGAAATAATATAAGTATGGATAAAAATATATTAAAATTAAAACAACGATTTGATATAGTTGGTAATTCACCTCTTTTTATAAGAGCACTAAACAAAGCTCTTAGAGTTGCAAATACAAATATTTCAATTTTAGTAACAGGTGAAAGCGGCACAGGTAAAGACATTATACCAAAAATAATACATGAAAACTCATTACGGAAACACGGAAAATTTATTGCCGTTAATTGCGGTGCAATTCCAGAGGGTACAATTGATAGTGAACTTTTTGGACATGAAAAAGGAGCTTTTACTGGCGCTATTAATAACCGAAGCGGATATTTCGAAGTTGCAAACAATGGAACTATTTTTTTAGATGAAATAGGTGATTTACCTCTTCAAACACAAGTAAGATTATTGAGAATTTTAGAAAATGGGGAATTTATAAAGGTAGGGTCATCTAGAGTGGAAAAAACAAATGTACGAATAATTGCAGCAACTAATATTGATCTTTTAGAAGCTGTTGAGAAAAATAAATTTAGAGAAGATTTATATTACAGAATTAACACAGTAGAAATCGAAATGCCTCCACTGAGGTCTAGAAAAGAAGATATTCACCTATTGTTTCGCAAATTTGCATCTGACTTCTCTAATAAAAATAATATACCCGCCATTAAACTTTCTGAAAAAGCAATTCCTATTATTGAAAATAATAATTGGCCAGGAAATATTAGACAATTGAAAAATTTCACTGAAAAATTATCCATCATAGAAGAGAAGCGATTATTAAATGAAAAAGATATAAGCACACACTTTAATCAAACTAAAACTTCCCGATCTTTGATAGCCACAAATGAGGATGCAAAAGCTCAATTTTCAGAACGTGAGATATTATATAAAATTCTTTTTGATCTAAAGAATGATCTAAACGACCTAAAACAAATAACAAAAGACTTAATTCAAGAAAAAGAAAATAATGAAAACTTTCAAATTAATAATGCAGAACGTATTCAAAGAGTCTATGATCAAGCCAATCCACTAGAAATTGGAGAAGCTGAAGCAAAAAAATCAGAAATTATTACACAAGAAATCATAGAAGAAAATCTTTCACTTCAAGAAAATGAATACGAAATTATTCAAAAGGCCTTGGAAAAGAACGAAGGCAAAAGAAAAAAAGCAGCAAAAGAATTAGGAATTTCAGAAAGAACACTATACAGAAAAATTAAACAATATGATCTATAATAGTATTTACAATATAATAATCTTTTTCTTCACATTGCTCGTTCTAAATGGTTGTGGTATTTATTCTTTCTCAGGTGCCTCAATTCCAGAAAATGCAAAAACAATTAAAATCAATTATATCAAAAATAAGGCAGACTTAATTCAACCTAATCTTAGTAATTTTCTTACAGAATCATTAATTAATAAATGTCAAACTGAAACAAACCTAACATTAACGAACAATTCTAGTAACTTGATATTCTATGGTGAAATAACTCAATATGAAATACAGCCTGTTTCAATACAAAACAATGAAATAGCAGCTCAAAATAGATTAACGATTAGTGTAAAAATTAGCTACATAAACAATCTAGATACTTCGCTAAATTTTGAAAAAATCTTTACAGACTATGTTGATTTTGACAGTAATAGTGTTTTATCCGAAATCGAAGAAGAATTAAGTAATACAGTTGTTAATAATTTAATTGAAGATATTTTCAATAATGCCTTTATGAACTGGTAACAAAGATATAAAAATGAAAAAACCCGTATTTAACAGGATAGTTAAGAATTTCAAAAAAAACATAGCCAATACTAATTCATCCGAAATTAATAAATTAAAAACCAAATTTCCATATTGTGAGCTAATTCACAAAATTTCTTTGATTCAAGCACATAATAATGACGACATAAACTTTAACGAAATTCTTGCATTAAGCTCATTATATTCAACAAACAGACGACAATTATTTACAATTATTAATCCTAAAGTTGCTGCAACTAAATTTACAAAAGTATTAAATAGACACAATTTTGAAGAATGGTTACAAAAACCATTAACAGAAACAATGAAATCTGATTTAGAAAAACCAACTTTTAACAGATTTGAAAAAAGTATATCTGACGATGACTTCCTAACAACTGAGACGTTAGCCGAGTTATACTTTGAACAAGGACATTATGAACGCGCAATTCAAGCATATAATATTTTATGTTTGAAATATCCAAAAAAAAGTAGTTTCTTTGCAAACCGAATAAAAGATATAAAAACTAAAATCAACTAAATTATGTATACTCTTTTTGCAATACTAATAATTATAACCTGTATTTTATTGATATTAATTATTTTGATTCAAAACCCAAAGGGCGGCGGACTTTCGTCAGCTTTTGGAGGAGGAAATCAAATTATGGGGGCAAGAAAAACATCTGACTTTTTAGAGAAAACTACCTGGACATTAGCTATTGTGCTTGTTTCTTTAGCACTTCTATCTACTTTTTCGGGTCCCAAAAATAATTCAAACGAACAATCAATTATTGAAAACAGTCAACCTAAAACATCTGATGAAGAAGTATTTGATAATTTCAATATCGAAACTGAAATTAACAATTCGGACAGTGTTAAGTAATTTTTTGCATGACATATTGTCGGAATTTAGTCCAAAATAGAATTTGGCACGATTTATGCCAATCAATTAGTTGTTAAATTATTTATTAATTAAAAAAACATAACTATGAAAATAAAACCATTAGCCGACAGGGTTCTTGTACAACCTTCTTCAGCAGAAACAAAAACTGCAAGTGGAATCATAATTCCTGATTCAGCTCAAGAAAAACCACAAAAAGGAAAAGTTGTAGCTGTAGGTCCAGGTACTAAAGAAAATCCAATTTCATTAAAGATTGGAGATAAAATTTTATATGGTAAGTATTCTGGAACAGAACTTAAACATGATGGAATTGATTTTTTGATCATGAAAGAATCTGACATACTAGCTAAAATATAAAGCATTAAACAATTAGTAATTATAAAAATTTATTAAAATGGCAAAAGAAATAAAATTTAATATAGAAGCAAGAGATGCTTTAAAAAAAGGAGTTGATGCATTATCTAATGCGGTAAAAGTTACACTAGGTCCAAAGGGAAGAAATGTTGTAATTGATAAAAAATTTGGTGCTCCATCTATAACTAAAGACGGTGTGTCTGTAGCAAAAGAAATCGAACTTGAAGATACTATCCAAAATATGGGTGCACAAATGGTCAAAGAAGTTGCATCTAAAACAGCTGACGAAGCCGGAGATGGAACAACAACAGCTACTGTACTAGCTCAATCAATTGTATCAACAGGTTTAAAAAATGTCACTGCTGGTGCCAACCCAATGGATTTAAAACGTGGAATAGATAAAGCTGTTAAAAAGGTTGTTGCAGATTTAAAAAAACAATCTGTTGCCGTTGGAACCAATAATGAAAAAATTGAACAAGTAGCTACTATTTCCTCAAATAATGACAATGAGGTGGGCAAATTAATTGCTGAAGCTATGTCAAAAGTAAGTCAGGAAGGTGTAATTACTGTTGAAGAGGCTAAGGGAACTGATACGTCTGTTGAAGTAGTAGAAGGAATGCAATTTGATAGAGGCTATTTATCACCATATTTTGTTACAAACCCTGATAAAATGGAAACAGAATTGGATAATCCACATTTACTTATTTTTGATAAGAAAATTTCTAATATGAAGGATTTGCTTCCAATTCTAGAACAAACGTCTCAAACAGGAAGCCCATTGTTAATAATTGCTGAAGATGTAGACGGCGAGGCACTAGCGACATTAGTTGTTAATAAAATTAGAGGAAGTTTAAAAATTGCTGCAGTAAAAGCTCCTGGATTTGGTGACAGAAGAAAGGAAATGCTAGAAGATATAGCAATCTTGACAGGTGGTGTAGTAATATCTGAAGAAAAAGGTCATAAATTAGAATCTACTACAATTGACATGCTTGGAAAAGCTGAAAAAATTGTTATTGATAAAGACAATACTACTATTGTAAATGGCTCTGGTAAAAAGAAGGATATTAGTGCTAGAATTAACCAAATAAAAGCCCAAATTCAAACTACTACATCTGAATATGATAAAGAAAAGCTTCAGGAGAGACTTGCCAAGTTATCCGGTGGTGTTGCTGTATTATATGTGGGTGCAGCAAGTGAAGTAGAAATGAAGGAAAAGAAAGATCGAGTAGATGATGCACTTGCAGCCACTAAAGCGGCTATTGAAGAAGGTATCATTCCGGGTGGTGGTGTCGCACTGATTCGAGCAGGGTCAAAGCTTGCTAGCTTAAACGGGGAAAATGATGACGAAAATACAGGTATTGACATAATTGCTACTGCTATACAAGAGCCTCTAAGACAAATAGTTGCAAATTCTGGTGGTGAAGGTGCAGTTGTAATTTCAAAGATACTAACCAAAAAAGGAGACTTTGGTTATAATGCAAAAACTGATTCTTATGAAAACATGTTAAAAGCTGGGATTATTGACCCTACAAAAGTCACTAGAATTGCTTTAGAAAATGCTGCTTCTGTTGCAGGGATGTTACTGACAACTGAGTGTGTTTTAGCGGACATCAAAGAAGAAAACCCTGCCCCACCCATGGGCGCACCTGGAATGGGAGGAGGAATGCCTGGAATGATGTAATAATGATTTCAAAACTAAAAAAAGAGACCAATTGGTCTCTTTTTTTTTTACATATAACTTCAATTTAAAAGTTTTGAAAGTATAGATGAAATTGTTTTACCATCTGCTCTTCCTTTTGCTCGCTGAATAATAATACTCATTAAACGACCCATATCCTTTTTAGTCCTCAAGTCATTCTCCCGCATCACATCATTTATTAATATCTCCAATTCTTTTAACGAATACTGCTTAGGCAAATAAGTTGCAATTATTTTAGATTGTGCATCTTCATGTTCGGCAAGATCAATTCTTTTTTGACTTAAATATATTTCATATGCCTCCCTTCGTTGCTTATATAATTTTTGTAAAATTTCAACTTCTTTTTTGTTATCAATACTTACAAAGCCCTTTTCTGACTTTGCTAAAATAATTGCCGACTTTATTGATCTACAAACTTCAAGCTTTAAAATATCCTTTGCTAACATTGAAGCTTTTATATCTCGAATAATTTTTTCTTCTAAATTCATATTAATCAACGTTATCGTGTAAAAAAGAATTGTTATTTTTTATTTCTAAATCATCGCTAGATGAATCTAAAAAAAATCTTGATGTGGATGATGATGATGAATGCTCCACTTGATCTAGCTCTAGTCCCTGTCGTTTATAAGCTGGCTCATCCTCTAGTTCTTTTAAAATAATTTGATTTTGAAAGTTTAAATTATGAAACTTTTGTAATCTTTTTTTTCTATCCTCTGCAATCTGAATATTTTTTTCACTTAAACTAGATAGATCATCATTAATAATTTTGTCCCTTAAAATACTATTAGACTGTATGTGATTTGACTGATCGGAATTAAAGTTTAATACATTTTTTATTTTAGTTTCTTCTTTTATTTCTACTTCTGAATTAACCTGATTATCATTTTGCAATGAATCTAACTCCATTTCATTATTATTACAAAGATCTAAAGGATTTGAAGTTGATGATTCTTGATTCATGTTATCTGAAGAACCATCTAATACATGTATTTTCTTTTGCTCAAAACCAGTTATTGGATCGACATCATGACTTAATACGCCTGTTGCAATAATTGTAATACTAATATCTTCATCGAGTGAGGAGTCATCACCAACACCTAGGATAATATTAGCTTGACCTCCTGCCTCTCTTTGTAAATATTGATTAATCTCCGCATGTTCGTTAATTGTAAGTTCGTCTTTTCCAGATAAAATCAATAATAAAATTTTATTTGCACCTTTTATATGATTATCATTTAGTAGTGGAGAATCTAATGCTTTCACTAAGGCTTCCTCGGCTCTATTGGGGCCACTAGCTTTACCATAACCCATAATTGCTGTTCCACTATTTTTTAGAACAGTTTTTGCATCATTTAAATCTATATTAACTAAACAATTCTTTGTTATTACTTCTGCAATACCACGAGCTGCGACCATTAAAGTTTCATCTGCTTTTGCGAATCCTGATCTTAACCCGAGGTCTCCATAAACCTCAACTAACTTATCATTATTTATAACTACCAGGGAGTCAACATATTTTCTCATTTTATCAATTCCTTCTTGAGCTTGCTTAAATCTTTTTGGCCCTTCAAAACCAAATGGAACTGTAACTATTCCTATTGTAAGGATATCTAAATCTTTACATATTTGTGCTATAACAGGAGCAGCTCCAGTACCAGTACCTCCACCCATTCCTGCAGTTACAAAAACCATCTTAGTATTATTTTTTAAAATATTTCTTATTTCATCTTCACTTTCAAATGCTGCTTCCTCACCTACTGTTGGGTTTTCACCAGCACCTAAACCCTCGGTTAAAGAAATACCCAGTTGAATTTTGGTAGGTGCTTGCCCCATTTCTAAGGCCTGTGCATCTGTATTACAAATAACAAAATCTACACCCTTTATGCCCTCTGTAACCATGTGATTTACCGCATTACTACCACCACCTCCAACTCCAATAACTTTAATAACAGATGAAGTGTTTTTAGGTAAATTAAAATTTAACGCTTCTAAACTATCATCCTCTGAATTATTTACTTTATCAGATGCAACTAAGGAATCATCAATAAACATATCATCACCCTCAGATTCAACTAAAGTATCATCCTCTGAATTATCGACTTTATCAGATGCTAATAAGGAATCATCAATAAACATACCATCACCCTCAGATTCAACTAAAGTATCATCCTCTGAATTATCGACTATATCAGTTTCTACTAAGGAATCATCAATAAACATATCATCATTTTCAGATCCAACTAAAGTATCATCCTCCAAATTATGTACTATCTCAGGTTCTCCCAAATTATCATCTTCTGAATTATCTAATGAAAGATCGTTTGAAGAATCATGTAATGCATCATTAACTGAATCTTCCATTAAACTAAAATCTAATCCTTCTGATTTATTCGAAGATTGAGAAAACAAGTCTCCAAAAGAATCATTTTCAGAGTTTTTAAAATTATTTTTATCATTTACCATAACATAATATATTATTCATTTAATAAATAACTGAGAAATTTTTTAGACCAAGATTCAAAAAAAGAAACTTGATTCTTTGTTTTACTAGAATTATTCACATCTTTAATGTCCTCCAAATTATTAACCTTTAAACCTCTTAACACTAACCCTACTGCCGTTGCATAAGATGGGTGGGAAATTTCTTCGGGGTTCCCCTTTGCTAAATGCTCATTTGCATATCCTATTCGTGTAGACATTCCAGTAATGTACTCCGTTAATTGCTTTATATGCTTTAATTGAGCACCTCCGCCTGTTAATACAATTCCAGCAATTAATTTATTTTTCCCCTCTTGAAAACCATATGAAGTAATTTGCCTATAAACCTGGTCAATAATTTCTTCTACTCTAGCCTTAATTATTTTTGATAAATTTTTTAAAGAAATTTCTTTGGGCTCACCTCCTCTTAAACCAGGTATTGAAACAATTTCACTATCCTTATTTTCACTAGGTAAAGCGGATCCAAATCTAACTTTAAGTAACTCAGCATCTTTTTCTATAATTGAACACCCTTCCTTAATATCATCAGTGATTACATTGCCTCCAAATGGAATAACTGCAGTATGCCTTATAATTCCATCTTTAAAAATAGCTACATCAGTTGTGCCACCACCGATATCAACTAAGACTACTCCAGCTTCTTTTTCATCTTCGCTTAATACCGCATCAGAAGAAGCAAGGGGCTCTAAATTCAAGGCATTAATACTTAATCCTGATGTCACTACACATCTTGTAATATTTCTTATAGCTGCAGTTTGACCAGCAACAATATGAAAACTAGCTTCTAATCTGCTTCCATACATTCCTTCAGGCTGTGTAATATTAGTTTCACCGTCAATTTTATACTCTTGGGCTAAAACATGTATAATTTCTTCGCCTGGCAAAAGAATTAATTTGCGAACATTTTCATGAAGTTTTTCTACATCCGATGAATTAATAAATTCTTCAGGATTATCCCTTGTAATGTAATCCTGATGCTGTAAACTTCTAATATGCTGACCCGCAATTCCTGTACAAACACTTTTAACATCTAAACTCGAATCTTGATTAACTATATTAACTGCATGATTAATGGATTCAACCGTTTGCATAATATTATTAACAATTCCTCTTTTTACTCCAAGAGATTTTGATCTTCCTACACCGACGATTTCTAACTTTCCGTGTTCATTCAACTTTCCAGCTAAACAAACAATCTTAGTTGTTCCAATATCTAAAGCAAAAACAATTTTTTCCATTAATTAATACAAATTATTTGATTATCATATTCCAAATTAATTAAGTCACAATAATCACAACCTACCTGCTCAAACATATGACCTAAAAACACTTCAATTTGTTTTAATTTATTAAAATTAAACATAGGATCTTTTCCTATAATAATTCCTAAATCACATAGTCTAGAAGATAATACATAGTGATCTTCCTCATTGTAATGTATTCCTCCAATCAATTCACTTAATATATGATTATTATATATATCCTTTGCCAAATTAAACAGACTACCTAAGTCTACAGAGCTTAAATCACCACTTAGAACTATCAGCTCATTATCAAATGATTTTAAATTTGGCAGCATAATCTGTTCAGAGTCAAAATAATATATTTTATTATCAACTAAAGTTCTTACAAAGGGCTCTCTAAACTCAATATATATATTAACTGTATCTTCTGTATCTAAATATACTTCAGCTTTTCTAACATAATTATTATCCATAATTAATTCTTCTAACAATGAAATGTTTATATCCTCTAAAGAATCTGAATTATTTAAAAA